>Ga0070733_10000016_pt1 | contig 225933 bp, 197 predicted proteins | sample Coa_R1_9_FD_66450 | JGI IMG/M metagenome (GOLD analysis project Ga0070733, IMG submission 66450) | Surface soil microbial communities from Centralia Pennsylvania, which are recovering from an underground coalmine fire - Coalmine... | ecosystem: Environmental > Terrestrial > Soil >...
AACCCGAACGGGTTGATGCGCCGCCCTCGTACGTGTGTCAGACGTCGCATGGTCTCATCCCTCGCGTCCTCCAATGGGTGAATGACAACATGGGCGCCGCGCTCGCGGCGCCCGCTCCGATGGCGCGAGATCCTGTCCGGAATCCTGTCCGGAAGCCTGTCCGCGCCATCCCAGTCCCGAGCCCACCCCGGCCACGCAGAATGACAGCCCCGCTATGAGCGGCCGCTGAGTTCATGACCGTTCTCCGCCGCGGCGCATACGCGCGGCCGAAATGGGCAGTCTGGACAAATCCCTGCACTTGCGGGCGACGATCTCATCGCCAGCGCCACCCAAATGTGGGTTTTCCCACTATTTGTCAAGACATTTGGTACAAACGGTATAACGAGGCGGCCGGACGCATGCGCGCCCGGCCGCCTGTCTTAAGCAAACTCAGCCTTATCTGCTACATTATTGTAGAGTTCGCAGAGTCGTCTGCGACTGGGGACGCTAGGTGGCCGGCGTCGCCGACTCCGTCACGACGCGCACAACGTCGTCCGCGACCTGCAAAAATCCCCCGGACACGTTGAACCGCCGCGCCCCACCCTGCGCCGCCTCGAGCCGCAACACCCCAGTCCCCAGCAGGGTCACCATCGGTGCATGACGGGCAAGGATGCCCACCTCGCCGTCAAACCCCGGCGCCACGATGGACGATACCTCGCCCTCGAACAACACCCGCTCGGGTGAGATGATGGAGGTCTTCACGCAGCCGCCGCCAGCTTCTTGGCGTTCGCCGTCACGTCGTCGATCCCGCCCGCCATGAAGAACGCCTGCTCGGGTACCGTATCAAACTCGCCACCCACCAGCCGCTCGAACGACGACACCGTCTCCTCGAGTTTCACGTAAACCCCCGTGATCCCCGTGAACTGCTCGGCCACCGAGAACGGCTGCGACATGAACCGCTGGATCCGGCGCGCCCGGCTCACCGTCCGCTTGTCCTCTTCGGACAGCTCGTCCATCCCCAGGATCGCGATGATGTCCTGTAGCTCCTTGTACCGCTGCAGGATCCGCTGCACTTCGGTCGCCACCCGGTAGTGCCGTTCGCCGATATACTGCGCATCCATGATGCGCGAGGACGACGCCAGCGGGTCCACCGCCGGGTAGATACCCAGCTCGGTGATCGCGCGCGACAACACCACCGTCGCGTCCAGGTGCGCGAACGCAGTCGCCGGCGCAGGGTCCGTGATGTCGTCGGCCGGCACATAGATCGCCTGCACCGACGTGATCGAGCCGTTCTTGGTCGACGTGATCCGCTCCTGCAACTCACCCATCTCCGTCGCCAGCGTCGGCTGGTACCCCACCGCGCTCGGCATACGCCCGAGCAACGCCGAGACTTCCGAGCCCGCCTGCGTGAACCGGAAGATGTTGTCGATGAACACCAGCACGTCCGCGTTCTCGACGTCGCGGAAATACTCGGCCACCGTCAAACCCGCGAGTCCGACCCGGAGGCGAGCCCCAGGCGGCTCGTTCATCTGGCCGTAGATCAGCGCGCAGGAGCCGATGACCTTCGACTCCTTCATTTCGAGATATAGATCGTTGCCCTCGCGGGTCCGCTCCCCCACGCCGCAGAACACCGACCGGCCGCCGTGCCCCTTGGCCACGTTGTTGATCAACTCCTGAATGATGACCGTCTTGCCGACGCCCGCGCCGCCGAAGAGGCCGATCTTCCCGCCCTTCACGAACGGCGCAATGAGATCGATGACCTTGATCCCGGTCTCGAACACTTCTGTCTTGGGCTCCAGGTCCACGAAATCAGGACGCGACCGATGGATCGGCCACCGCGGCGAATCAGCCGGAATCGGCGGCCCGTTGTCCACCGGCTCACCCAGTACGTTGAGGATGCGGCCAAGCGCAGCAGCACCAACCGGCACGGAGATCGCCCCGCCGGTGTCCACCACCTCCATCCCCCGCTGCACGCCGTCGGTGCTCGACATCGCCACCGCACGCACCTGGTTCCGCCCGATGTGCTGCTGCACCTCGGCGGTCACGTTGATCGCCACGCCGCCGGTGTCGTCACTCGCGGGCACGTTGACACGCAGCGCGTTGTACAGCTCCGGCAGGTGCTCGGCCTCGAACTGCACGTCGAGGACCGGACCAATCACCTGCATCACGCTGCCTTTCATCTGATCGGCCATGGAAGGGGTCGTTGAATAGTGGTTGGTGATCGGGGACTGCGGCCCGATGACATCCGGCCGCCGCCCTCCAGCCACCGTGTTCTTTATCCGCCGAGTGCCGCCGCACCGCCGACGATCTCGGCGATCTCCTGCGTGATCTGGGCCTGCCGCGCGCGATTGAATTGGCGGCGCAAGCCGTTGATGACGTCGTTCGCATTGTCCGTCGCGTTCTTCATCGCGGTTCGCCGCGCGCCCTGCTCCGCCGCCGCGGTTTCCACCAGCGCCCGGTACACCGCATTCCGGACGTACGCCGGCAATAGCGATTCGAGAATCGACTCCGCCGATGGCGCCAGGATATAGTCGTGGCGCCGCGATGACAGAACGCTCGATTTCCCACCGGACGATGCCTCGCGCTCCGGCGGCTGGACGGGAAGGATCCGGTCGGTCGTGGGTGGCGTGGTCAGCGCCGAGACGAACCTCGCGTACACCACGTACACGGCGTCCAGCGTACCCGCGGCGAATCCCTCGACCGCCGGTGCCACGATGTCCGCCGCATCCTGCGCCGACGGACGATCCGTAAGATCGGTCCGCGCCGCCGCCACCTGGCGCCCCACGTACCGGAAGTACCCCACCCCCTTCCGCCCGATGGCATACAGGTCGACCGTCGTGCCCTCGGATTCGAGCCGCTCGACCAGCGTCCGTGCCTCACGGATCAGGTTCGCGTTGAACGCACCGGCGAGCCCGCGGTTCGACGTGAGCGCGATGACCGCCGCGCGGCGCACCGTCGCGGGCTGCCGCAGCAGCGGGAATTGGCTGGCCAGCTCCGGGTCGTACAGGCTCGCGATGACCTCGCGGAGCGCGGCCGCATAGGGACGCGCGGCCACCACGCGATCCTGCGCGCGCTTCATCTTCGAAGTGGCGACCATCTCCATCGTGCGCGTGATCTTGCGCGTGTTCTCGAACGACTTGATGCGCCCCTTGAGTTCCCGGCCCTTGGCCATGCCCTCTATCCCGGCCGGAGCCTAGCCGCGCGACGCCGCGGTCGCGGCCACGCGGGCCGCAAAGCCGGCCGTGAACCGCTCGATCGCCTGCCGTAGCGCCGCTTCGTTCTCCTTGGACAACACCTTCTCCGTCCGGATGCTCTCGCCAACCTGCGGGATCTGCGTGTCCATCAGTTCGTGGAACTCACGCTCCCACCGCCGGACTTCGCTGACCGGAATGCCGTCGAGGAACCCGTTCGTCACCGCGAAGATGCTCGCCACCTGCTTCTCGACCGGCATCGGCTGATACTGCGGCTGCTTGAGGATCTCGACGGTGCGGGCCCCGCGCTCGAGCTGCTTCTTGGTCGCCGCGTCGAGGTCCGACGCGAATGCCGCAAACGCCTCCAGCTCTCGATACTGCGCGAGGTCGAGCCGCAACCGGCCGGCCACCGCCTTCATCGCCTTGATCTGCGCCGATCCGCCGACGCGCGACACCGAGATACCGACGTTGATCGCGGGGCGCACACCGGCGTAGAACAGGTCGGACTCGAGGAAGATCTGGCCGTCGGTGATCGAGATGACGTTCGTGGGGATGTATGCCGAGACGTCGCCCGCCTGGGTCTCGATGATCGGGAGCGCGGTGAGCGAGCCGCCAGCCTTGAAGATCGTCTTGCCGTCCACGATCCCCGGGTCCTCACTGAGCTTGGCGGCCCGCTCGAGAAGCCGGGAGTGCAGGTAGAAGACGTCGCCGGGATACGCCTCACGCCCGGGCGGCCGGCGCAGCACCAGCGAGATCTCGCGGTACGCGGCCGCCTGCTTGCTCAGATCATCGTAGACGCAGAGTGTCGGCTTGCCTTCGTAGTACATGAAGTACTCGGCCATCGCGCAGCCCGAGTAGGGCGCGATGTACTGCATCGGCGCCGGGTCGGAGGCCGAGGCGTTCACGATGATCGTGTACTCCATCGCGCCGGACTCGCGCAGTTTCGCTTCGACCGCGCGGACCGTCGAAGCCTTCTGGCCGATCGCGACGTACACGCAGGTGACGCCCGTGCCCTTCTGGTTGATGATCGTGTCGAGCGCGATGGCCGTCTTGCCGATGGCGCGGTCGCCGATGATCAGCTCGCGCTGTCCACGGCCGATCGGGATCATCGAGTCGACGGCCTTGAGCCCCGTCTGTAGCGGCTCCTTGACCGGCTGGCGCGCGATGATGCCGGGAGCCGGCGATTCGACCTTGCGCGTCATCGTTGTCTTCACGTCGCCGAGGCCGTCCACGGGCCGTCCCAGCGGATCCACGACACGGCCGATCAGCGCCGGGCCGACTGGCACCTCGAGCACACGCGCCGTCCGGCGGACGTTGTCGCCCTCGCGCAGCGACAGATAGTCGCCCAGAATCACCGCGCCGATATTGTCCTCTTCGAGATTGAGGGCCAACGCGGTCACCGTCTCGCCGGTCTCCGACGAGGTGATCTCGAGCATCTCGCCCGCCATCGCCCTCGCCAATCCATAGACCCGGGCAATGCCGTCGCGGACTTCGAGGACGGTCCCCACCTCTTCCGCATTGACGTCGTGCAGATCCGCCGCTTCGATCTCGCGCAGCAGGATGTCTTTGATCTCGCCTGGTCGCAGCGTCGTATCAGTGGCCATAGTCAATCAGGGGGATCGGAGCAGCGGGGTGCGCACACGCCGCCGGCGCGGGGACGGTGCCGAGAGCCGGGCCCGTAAAAATCCCGGTACAGATTGTGAAAAATATCACAAGCTGCGGCGGCTTGGTAGGGGCCGGTCATGACCGGCCCGCCGCTCTTCGCCTTCCAAGGGTCATCTCCGCAGACGAACCCGTGCTTCACCCAAAACACCAAGGGCCAGCCCCGCCCGGGACTGGCCCCCAGTGCTGGTTCACCCTGCCCTATTATGCCTTCCGGTCCGTGCACCCGTGGAAGTTGGGATTGTTCTGCTCATCCTCGGAGACCGGGAAGTCCACGTCCGAACTGTACGACAACCCGATCGCGGTCGGATTGACCGACGGGAACACGGTCGCCTGATCCCGCCCGTACTGCCGCACGAGCCGGCGCATGTCCTCCATGCGATGGCCCGTGAGAAACAGCCAGAACGCGCGCTCGCGGAACATGACGTCGATCCGCATGTCCGCTGGCGCCAACGTCGTGGAATCCGCTGTGAGCGGCGGTATGCCAGCGCCGCCACGGAGACCGTTGAGGATGCCGGCCCAACCGCCGACATTCCCCGCCTTGAGATCTGCCTCGGCGATGATGAGTTGTGCTTCCAGCCCGCTCGCCAGAACCGTGTTCGAGCCGGGCTGAAAATAGATCTCTTGCTCGACCCAATCGGGGCCGAAGCCGATCGCGCCCGGCTGGCCGGTGTCGATCGTCAGCACGCGTGGATCATTCCCGGACACGAAGTCGAGACCCGTCCCGCCGTCGAAATCTCCGACACCGAAGAAGTTGCCGGCGACGTTGTAGTTCCAGATCCCGTTGAACTGGATCGGATTGTTCGTCGAGTTCTCGACTATGTACTGGAAACCCGGCGGTACGCCCGCCGCCACCGCGGCAGCCGACGCGTAGTCGTTGGAATCCATAAGCGCCCGGGCCTGGCCGACCCGAGCGAGATAGATCACCTCGCTGTCGATGGCCGTCGAATTGCCCGCCGCGTTGTCCGCCGCCACGGCCGCCGCACCCAGCGTCTCCGCCGAGTCGAACTTGGCGAGCGCGATACGGCGAATGTCGGGACGCGACAGCGGCAATCCGTACGTGATTTTGCCGTTCGTGGTGTTGATGGTGCTGAACGGCACGCCGTCGCAGTAGTACTCCGCGAACATCAGATAGCTGTACCCAGCGTAGTCGAGCACCCGCGGCCAGATCGGGTTGGTCGGGTCGAACTTCGCATAGCCGGCCGACGCCTGATCCGCCGCGGCCCGCGCCGATGACAGGTCGGCGAACGTCCCCTTGAGCGAGACGTTGCTCGGCAGCGTGTTCCGGGCGTCGACCTGCTGCCGCGTGGGGAAGGACTCGATGTCGATCAACTCGTCGGTCAGCAGCCCCGTCATGTTGATCTGCCCTTCGTGGCCGTTGTTGGCCTCGTCCCCGGCGCCGCTGTAAGCCACCTGGAACGTTTGCACCGCGCCCGCGAACAGGAACGGCAATCCGGCCTTCGAGTTGACGTCCGAAGGCGGTACCGAATCCGGGTCGTGGACGGTCGTGAGATTGTTCGGGTCGCACGCCGCTACCACGGCTGTGGCCACCACGAGCACGGCGGTGGACACGCGGAGCCAGGGCGCCCGCGATGCGCTGGGCTTAAGCATCGATGAGTACCGGTGTGTGTGTAGGCGCATGGCTCAGAACGTGATGTCGACGCGCCCGGTCCAGTAGCGGACCGGTGGCTGGGAAAAGAACTCGGAATCGGTGAAATCCGTGTCCGACGTATTGATCTCCGGATCGATGCCCTTGTAGGGCGTCCAGACATGCAGGTTGCGCCCGGACACGCTGACACGGAGCGCGGCAATGCGCAGCCGCTGCAAGACGACGTTCGGTGCGTCGAGCGCGAACGTCAGCTCGCGAAATTTCCAGAACTCGGCGTCCTGAATGAAGTAGGCATCGCTCAGGCCGTCGACCGCGGCCAAACTCCCGGCCTGCTGCGCCAGCGGGGCATGCTTGTCGTACAGCCCCTGGCAGAGCAGGAACGAGCACCGGAACTCCTCGGTCTCGTCGAAAATGTTGTTGCCGTCACGATGGTCGAATTGCGCGGTTACGTGAAACAGCCGGAAGAACGTGGCGGTCGGCGTGATCGTGACTTCGGTGGGCGGCATCACTGCACCCACGTATGACTGCGTGCTGCTGGCGTTGATTTCGTCGGACGTGATGATGCCGTCGTGGTTCGCGTCCGAGTACGTGTAATGCTGGGCGAAGTAGCCGCCCATCGGCAATCCCGGCTGGAACCGCTGGATCTCGCCAGCCAATCCCGCGTCGAAGGGGATGAATCCGAGCGGCACGGCGCTGCCGAGTGTCACCAGCTTGTTGTTGTTGATCGAACCGGTCGCTGCCAGGTCGAGGGTGAACGGCCGCGACTTCACGATCGTTCCACTGACGCCGGCCTCGAAGCCCTTGTTGGTCGTCTCACCGATATTCACGAACCGGGTCGGCGACAGGCCGCCCGGAAGCCCGCTGATCGACGGCGCCAGCGTGGCCTGCACGAGCGCACTGTGCGTCGTCTTGTTGTAGTAGGTGGCCGTGACGTTGATCCGGTCGCTGAACAGCCCGGCATCGAATCCGCCTTCCGCCTCGACCGAACGCTCAGGCACGAGCGGCGCACCCGTGCCGGCGAGCACCGCACCGCCGCCGTCCTGCCCATCGATGCGCACCGGACGGGCATCGAAGAAGACCGCGGCCTGGCGAAAATCCGGTATCTGGCCGGCAACACCGACCGCCGTCCGCAACCGGAGTGAGCTCAGCACCGACGTCTTCGGAAACCACGGCTCTTCGCCGATGACCCATGACAGGCTGCCCGACGGGTACGTCGTCGTGGGGGTTGGCTCATCGAGGATCCCCGTGGCCTCGTGCCGGAGGGTCCCGGTCAGGAAGATCCGATCGTTGAGGGAGAACTCCTGCTGGCCATACACCGCGACCGTCGGTTGGTCGGTGTTCGCCTCCGTCGTGGTGAATTGCGACGACAGCCCCGCCAGGCTCGTAGTCGTACCGACGAGCCCTACACCCGACGCCGGAAAGGCCTTGGTGGCTTGGTCGGTGTACTGCGCGCCGACGGTAGACTTGGCCGCGATCTGTCTCGAAAGAGGGTAACTCGCGGTCGCGGTCGCGCTCGTCGAGTAGGTCCACACCTGCGCGGGGTCGGCCGTTATGAACCCGAGCGCCGTCAGCGGACCGTTGTTCACCAGCACGTTGGCCGGCAGAATGCTGTTGTCGAGGCGGTTCAGGAAATCGACTCCGCCCTGTACTGTCCCCGTGAGCCACGGCAGCACGCGCCATGTGCCGGTCGCGCCCGTCGTATACCGCTCGGTGTTCTGGAGTGTCTGATACTGCGCGATAATGTTCGGTGTGATGCCTTCGAAATATCCGTGCTGCGAATCGTTGTAGGCCGAGCCCAGCAGCCCGAGCCCGAGCACCCCGAAGAACGAGTTGTCGTTCTGCGGCAAGCTGAGGCGTCCCTGCAGGTATGTCGCGTTCAGGCTGACGTCGATCGTGGACGTCGGATGAGCTGTCACAGTGGCGTGCGCGGTGCCCCGCCGATTCACGTTGTTCGCGTAGACGCCCTGCTCGCGGTAATAGTCGCCGCTCAGGAAATATTGCGCGGCATCCGTTCCGCCGGACACCGACCCGCCGTACGAATCGCGATAGCCGTTCACGAACGGCGTGATCGCCTGCAGCGGATTGAAGGTGTTGACACCCGAGGTTGCAGTGCACAGTCCGGTGTGCTGGTCATCCAGCGTGCACCCGGTGCCGATCGACGGCGGTCCCCCGGGGTTGAAGTTGCCCATGATGTCATAGTTGGGCTGAAACGTCGTGTAGTCTCTCACCGAGCCGTACTCGGCGTGCGACGTCCACCGCGTGTGTCCGGCGACACCGTGCTTTGTCGTGACGTAGATCACGCCGTTCGCCCCCGCCGCGCCGTACAGCGCCGCGCCGGCCGGCCCCTTCACGACTTCGATCGTCTCGATGTCGTTGGGGTCGATGTCGTCGAACCGGCTCGGGCCCTGCCCGCCGGTGTTGTTCGCAGCGTCGCCACCGGCCCCGCCAAGTGCAGCCAGGACCGACGACTCCGTGTTGTCGGCCCGAACCCCGTCGATGATCAGGAGTGGCGCGTTGGCGAGTGAGATGCTGTTGGCACCGCGGATGCGGATTTGTGAGCCGCCGCCCGTCGTGCCGGTCGCCTGCTGGACCTGCACCCCCGGCGCGCGCCCAGAAAGAGCGTCCGAGAAATTCGCGATCGCGGCGGGCGGCACCGAGTCCGCGGCGATGTTGTTGACGAGGTTGCCGGACTCGCGGGAGCGCTCTGTCTCTCCGGTCGCTTCGACGACCACTTCGCTCAACGTCGTCGCCGCGGCCGCCAGTGCGAAGTCGGCGGTCGCCGTGCCGCCGTCCGTGACGGTCACGATCAGCGCAGCGGATTCCTTGTAGCCGACCCGCTGTGCCACCAGCGAGACCGTTCCCACGCGCACGCCGCCGATCCGGTACGTCCCGTTGTCGCGGGACAGCGTCCCCTGGGTCGAACCGAGTATTCGGATCTGCACATCGGAAATCGGCGTGTGCGTCGCCGCATCGGTGATCGTGCCGGTGATCGCACCCTGCCCGTTCCCCTGTGCCCGGGCGAACACCGCCACGACCGGAAGCAGAGCGGTCGCGAACGCGACCACTCTGAGCGTTGGTCGTGGCGGGCCCAGCCATAGACGAAAATCATGCATATGCTGCCCCCCGCGTTGTCTGTTCGGCGGCGCCGCCATGGCCGGTGTGGCCCGATGGCCAGCGCTCCGCCAGATCACGTGACGAGTCGGCCGGTGGCTCGAACGATTCGCATTGCCCGGTCGTTCCCGGCAATTCCCGCGTCGTCCTCCGTCCGCTACGCGACGCCACAACGGTAGCGTCGTCGTCACGCCCACACCATATGCCAAAGAGAGCCGCGCACGTCAAGCGAAAAACGCACGCCGCACCGACTTCGCACATACGGATCTCTATGATGCCCCGCGCGGGGGACGATTCGCCGGCCGGCCGTGGGCTCGGCTCGATAGACGAGCAGTGCCCCGAGGTACAGTTCGCCCCACAGCCCGGCTCCGTCCCCTGCTGCCCGCAAAACGGCCGATGAGATCCACGGCACGCAGCCGGGCCAGTGATGCGGGCCGCAGGCCCAACACACGCTGTGTCGTGCTCGACAGGTGCGACGGGGACGCGAAGCACAGCACTTTCGCGACGTCGCGCATGTCGTACCCGGGGTTCTTCGCCAGCTCCGCCGCGGCCACCAGCCGCACGAGATCGATCACGCGCTTGAGGTTGGGCGCATGGGTCGTCGAAAACGCACGGCTGAGGTGCTCCCGCGTGACACCCACGACGCGCGCCACCGCGTTCGTCCTGACCGGAAGTCCCGCGTGAGAGATGACGCAGTTCCACGTCGTGCGCTGCAACGCGGTCGCCAGCGCGAGACCCGCCGGCGGCTCACGGAGCGCCGCGACGAACCGCGCGTGAAAGGTGAGCGGCAGCACCAACCCGCGTACCGCCTCGTCATCCACCGTCTCGACGAGTACGTCGGCGAAGTCGAGGGCCGCACACCGCGCGAGGGTCGCCCCGTCCGCCGATCGCAGCGGCGTCACGCCGAAGAATGGCGCGCTCGGAAACTCGCGCGCGCAAGCGGCCGCCGACCACGCATCATCGGAAGGCGAGCCGAGGTCGATCAGCGCCGCGTCAATGAGCCCCGCGTGAAATGTCTGCGCCAGCTCGGCGGCCGTGCGCACGATCACCACCCGCGCGCGTCGTCGCGGAAATGCCGCCCGCGCCAACGCTCGCACCCGCTCCCGCGGCGCGTATACCGCGATGCAGGGAAGCGCCGCCGCTGTGCCGGCTGGTCCGGGCATACGTCACGCCGCGGGCTCGGAGACCATCGCCCTGGCGCGTGTCAGCACGCGGCGGGCGTTCTCATACGAGATGCGCTTGGCGGCGTCGCCGAACGTCGCCCACACACACGCGGTGATCCCCTCGGCACGTTGCGGCACGGTGTCGGTGGGCGCACCCGGCTCCAGCTCCATCAAATAGAAGTCGCAGACTTTGTGGATCAGACGCCCCCGGAACCGGAAATACCAATCGATGGTGTCGATCGCCGCCCGGACTTCGAGACCCCGCAACCCGGTCTCCTCCTCCACCTCGCGACGCGCCGCCGCCACCGGCCGCTCACCACGTTCGACGTGGCCCTTCGGAAATCCCCAGTTCTCGTAGCTGTCGCAGATGAGCAGGAAGAGCGGTACGTGCGTGTCCGCGTCCCGGCGAACGACTACCCCCCCGGCCGAACGCTCCTGGCGGACGCGGGCCTTCGGACGCGTCGCCGCAGATGCCGCCGCCGTCGTGCCGGCACGCGCGTCTGCGCTCACCCCTGGCGTCGCGCGATCGGGCCGGCCCGGTCGCGAGGATTTTCTCGATGGCCGTTTGCTCACGAGGGCGACGATGCCGCGGCGAGCGACGCGCGCCCCTCGATGAACTGCGTGACGACAGGGTCGGCGCTGTGCTTGATCTCCGCGACCGTGCCCACCTGCCGGATGCGCCCTTCGTACAGCATACCGATGCGGTTCGCGACGGTATACGCACTACGCATGTCGTGCGTGATGACGATGCCGGTCACGCCGAGCTGGCGCTGCATGCGCAGCATGAGATCGTCGATCACGGCGCTCGTCACGGGATCGAGACCCGTGGTGGGCTCGTCGTAGAGGATGTACTTGGGGCGGAGCGCGATCGCCCGCGCGATGCCCACCCGCTTGCGCATGCCGCCCGACAGCTCTGCCGGGAATACCGGCGCCACGTCCGGCAGATCGACGAGATCGAGCGCCTCGTGTACACGCTCGGCGATCGCGGACTCCGAGAGGTCCGTCTGCTTGCGAAGTCCCATGGCGACGTTCGCGCCGATGGAGAGCGAATCGAAGAGCGCGGCGAATTGGAAGACGTACGCGATTCGCGCCCTCAGTTTGTACAGTTCCCGCCGCGCCAGCGTCGGAACGTTGATCCCATCGACGATCACGTCACCGGAATCAGGCTCGAGCAACCCGACGATGTGCTTGATGGCCACGGACTTGCCGCTGCCGGAAAAGCCGATGATCGCCATGGTCTCCCCTTCCATGACGTCGAGGGAGAACCCCTTGAGCACGTGCTTGTTGCCGAAGGACTTGTAGACGTCGCGCAGGGAGATCATGGAAACGGGCGAGTGGCGATAACGGCTGGCGACAGGCAACGTGGCCAAAGGGCCGGTCGCAGTGTAGTGCAGCCGGCCCCGGGAGACAAACCTCTGGCGGTTTGTGCGTGGTTAGTGCGCGCCGGGACGGCCTCGCGACCGACCGGCCCCGTACCGCCGCGCGAGCGCGGACTATTAAATGAATGTGCCGTCGTTACGCGGCGAAGCTGCCGAGCGCGCGGCCCACATCGCCTTCACGCAGCCGCTTGAGCGCGCGGTCGCGGAGCTGGCGCACGCGTTCACGCGTGACGCCGAGCATCGAGCCGATCTCTTCGAGCGTGTGTTCCCGGCCGCCTTCGAGTCCGAAGTACAGACGCAACACCTTGGCATCGCGCGCGGGGAGCGTGCCGAGAGCCTGCTCGATCTCGTCGTTGAGGAAGCGGTTCATCGCCTCCTCTTCCGCGTCGGGCATCTCGTCAGCCACGAAGCGCTCGATCAGCGACCGATCGCCCTCGGGATCCATCGGCGCATCGAGCCGGACATCACCGGTGTTGAGCGCGGCGAGCGATTGCACGACATCGACCGACAGACCGGTCAGGTGCGCGAGCTCGTGCGGATTGGGTTCGCGCCGCAGCTTCTGGCGCAGGATCTCGGACGCCTTGATGATGCGTGAGAGATCGGCGGTGCGGTTGAGCGGAACGCGGACGGTCCGTCCCTGGCGGGCCAGCGACGAGAGAATCGCCTGCCGGATCCACCATACGGCGTACGAGATGAACTTGACGCCCTGATCGGGATCGAACTTCCGGGCCGCGGTGAGGAGGCCGACGTTGCCTTCTCCGATCAGGTCGATCAGGGGTAGACCGCGGTTCTGGTATTTCTTCGCGACCGAGATCACGAATCGCAGGTTGCGCTTGACCAGCTCCTGCAGCGCATCCTGGTCGCCACTCCGGATCTTGCGAGCGAGGTCCAGCTCCTCGGTGCCCTTGAGCAGCGGGTACGTGCTGACCTCATAGAGGTATTGATCGAGAATGTCGCGTTCCGGCTCGCTGGGGGCGATGCCCGAGGGAGCGGCGGGACCACGCCTGCGGCGGACGGTCGTCTTGGGCGGAGCGGGGGTCTTGATCGGCAGCGGGGGTGGCGGCGCTGCAGTTGCCTTGGCGGCCGCGCCCTTGGCGGACCGGCTGGCCGAGGCACCTGCCTTGGCGACCTGCTGGAGATCGGGCATGATGGATGGTCCTGACTATGCGTTCAAAGGATGGCCGCGGCGGGGGCATCCCGAGCGGCTACCGAAACGACGAGACCGGCGCCTGCGCGAACAAATGTGTGGACGGTCGTGCAAGATACCGGCCGAGCAAAAATCCGCCAGTAGCAGTGAATTGACACCCGAGATACGCACCAATAGGTTCAAAGGTTCCTTAAGATTTTTTTGATCCGCCGCGCCAAGAGTCGTGCCGCTGGTGCTGAGATTGGTGCCCCGATGGACGGCGCGACACGTCCGGCGATCGGTCCGGAGTGGGCTGCGGGAGTCGGTTTGGCCAATTCTGAGTGTTGGTCAGCTCGCGTCGAGATGTGGGTGGTATGAGGGGCTGTTAATCGGTGTGGGCGGCATCGCTGGCGGTACTGCACGTGGTACTCTGGAGGCTCGCTCCTGAGAGAGCGATGTGCTGGCCGTGGACGTGCCGGTCGTAGTGTGCGGGTGATGTGAGTGAAGCCGGAGAGTGGGGGGCGTAGCTCAGTTGGGAGAGCGCGTGAATGGCATTCACGAGGTCAGGGGTTCGATCCCCCTCGCCTCCACTCCCTACTTTTGGGACGCGGTGCCGGTTGCGTGGGTGGACGAGCGGTTCAGGAGCAGCGGGCATTGGGCCAGCAGGCATTTGGCAAGCGGGCATTTCGCGTCGAAGGGCTCGGGCGGTTAGCTCAGTTGGTTAGAGCGCCACGTTGACATCGTGGAGGTCACAAGTTCGAGTCTTGTACCGCCCATCCACGGTTGCCTCTGATTTCGTGTTTCTGGTTTTACCTGAGGTTGCCTGAAGCCTGTCCGCGATCGGCGGAAAAAAGATATCGGCCGGGTTGGCAATCCGCACGTGATAGCAGATTTGTGATCTCGTAGTCCGGTACAAACGTTGTAAGCGCCCGTAGCTCAACTGGATAGAGCATTCGGCTACGGACCGAAAGGCTGGCGGTTCGACTCCGTCCGGGCGCGTTGGCTTTGGTGAGTTGGGCGGTGTTGTGCGGCCGCCGGGTGCAAGGATTTACGCGCACCTCGGCGGCCTTCCATTGCTACTGCTACGCGTGCGTTCGAATGTCTGACCGGGCGCAAAGGGATGCAGCGATCCCGGGCTCGCGGGTTCAACGTGGCAGCATGACTGCGCCGGCAACAGAGAAGCGGTGTCCCACGTGCTGTGAACCCGGCGACCTGCTGTTTGCGGCCGCGTTCTACCAGCACCCTTCGAGAGCGGATGGACTGAGCTCGCAGTGCCGCGCCTGTCACCACGAGGTGCAGCGACGGTATTACGACCGAAACTCGGAATCGGAACGGGCCCGGACACGCCGCCGCGTGAGAAGCACCAGGCGCCGGACACGCCTACTCGTGCTGCGGTATCTGGAGTCGCATCCGTGTGTCGATTGTGGCGAGCGTGATCCGGTGGTACTGCAGTTTCATCACGTACGAGGAACGAAACGCGACAACGTCGGATCGTTGGTTGCCGACTCGTATGAATGGCACATCGTCGAGACCGAGATCGCGAAATGTGTCGTACTATGCGCCAACTGTCATACGCGACGAACAGCGTTGAGTCGCGGCCACTATCGTGCCTGCCGCGCTAGGAGGTGGGTCAATCCGGATGTCAGGACGGGCCGGCCTGATTTGGCGACCCCGACCCGCGAGGCCGACACGTTGGGATTGAAGCGCTCTGGCACGACGTCCGCGACCGCCATCGATGATCCCACTGTTGTGTAACCGCCAGCCATGTAGCTTTGTGTCACGCGCCCGGGATCGGGCGCCGAGAGCACGACCGATGTTTCGGGGCGTAGCGTAGCCCGGTAGCGCGCCTGCTTCGGGAGCAGGAGGTCGCTGGTTCAAATCCAGTCGCCCCGACTCACACAAATGCCGGCGTCACTTAGCGTTGCTGAGTGGCGCCGGTTTCGCTTATGGCGGAGGTGTGGACGTTCGTGTGTACGTCTCTCCCAGATGGCTTGAGTTCTACGACCGCGCGCATCGTGTCACTGCCGGGATGCTGGTAGCGCCTGCGAGCGCTGACTAGGCGGTGATCCGCCTCGGCATAGGACCAACGACCGTGGGACTCGAGCTTCGTCCCGCTGGCTAGACATCGCCATCGCCCAGGGGACATCCCGTAGGCATTGCGGAAGTGACGCGTGAAATGCGCCTGATCCGCAAAGCCGCATTCGAGTGCAGCGTCGGAGAGCCGCGCGCCGGCCGCCATGCGCCGGCGTGCCTGCTCGAGGCGGCGCAGGATATGAAACCGATAGGGGCTGACACCGAACGCCCGGCGAAATTGCCGGGCCAGTTCCCACCGGCTCAAGTTCGCGATTCTCTCCAGCTCGGCCATGGATATTCGTTCGCCGTTGCATGCGAGCAATGCGTCGCGCACCGCATGCAGGCTGGCCAGTCGAAGACGCACCGAGGACGGGACACTCGAACCCGCGAGCCGCCAGAGTGCGTCGGTTAGCGCGGCGATGGCACACGTCGCTGCGACGTCATCGCTCAGGTCGTCCGCAAGCGACAGGATGGCCTCGACCGTCTGCACAAATCGAGGGTCGTCGACGATCGGCGTGCGGACGAACGGGAGGCAGCGCCCATGGCTCGCCGCGAGAATCAGCGAAGGCTCGATATACGCGATCCCGTACCCGAACCCGCGCTCGTCTCCTGCGCGACCATCGTGCGCCTCATCGGGATGAATCACGAAGGCGCATCCGCCGATACTGTGCCTCGCCGCGCCGCGATACCTGAAGATCTGAACCCCTAGCGCGGTGGCGCCAATGCCATACGTGTCGTGCCGGTGGGATGAGAAGGCCTGTCCGAAGAGCATCGCTCGCATCGTCTCAATGCCCGGCGCGGCACGCGTGGTGACGACGAAGCTCGACCCTTGCGATTGAAGCGCACGATCGTTCAAGACATCACCTCCGCAGTCGCGCATCATGGGGCCATGCGCGAGATCAGGCGATTCATCCGGTTCGCCTATAATGGTAGCCCGGCGTTTGGGCTCCTGACCAGCGATGCCGTCGAGGAGCTGAAAGGGCCACCGTTTCAATCAGTCGAGCCAACGGGCCGTTCGGTCCCACTCGCCGCGGTCAAGCTGCTCACGCCGTGCGAACCCTCCAAGGTGCTGGCAGTAGAGCACGCCCGCACGGTATGCAATCGCGTTGCCGGCTGAGACATGAGTATCGAGAGCGTTCGGGCATTCCTGGCTCAACACGCGCCTGATGTGGTCGTGATGGTCCTTGATCGCCCGAGTGAGACGAGCTGGCTCTCCGCAGCATTTCGGGTCGAGCCGGCGCAGATTGCCAAGTGCCTCGTCTTGCGGATCGCCGATCGAGAGGATGTCATCTTGATGGCCTGCGGTGACGCCAGGGTCGACAACGCCAAGGCCAAGGTCGTCTTCGGTGGCAAGGCGCGCTTCGTGGCGGCCGAGGAGGCCGCCGTTCTCACGGGTCACGTGCCTGGTGGCATGTGTCCCTTCGGGCTGATATCGTCGTTGCCGATCTATTGCGATCTGCAGTTGAAGCGCTTCGATGTCGTGGTGACCGGTGGTGGCGCGACGCACGGCGCCGTCATCATCGATCCGCTGCGCATGGCGGCAATCACTGGCGCCGAGTGGGTCGACGTGTGCGACCAGCGTGTGAGCGGATGACCGAGGGAATACCATGTCTGATGTCGTCACATACCGCGGCGCGATCCTCCCCTGGCACTGCGACCACATGGGTCACATGAACGTCATGTGGTACGTTGGAAAATTCGATGAAGCGACCTGGAATCTCTTCGCGTACATCGGGCTGCCCCCGTCGTATTTCCGCGACGAGCCGTTCGGGATAGCTGGTGTCCAGCAGAATATCACGTATCAGCACGAGCTCATGGCTGGGGATGTCATCGAGATTCGGAGCCACCTGGTCGACGCACGTGAGCGCCGTATTCAGTTCATTCATACGATGCGCAACGCCGAGACTGATCAGATCGCCTCGACGTGCGATTTGACGACGGTGCACTTTGATCGGCGTGTGCGGAAGGCGTGCCCGTTCCCGGAAGCTGTGCGAGTGGCTGCCGAGCGACTTATTCTCTCAAACCCCTGACCATTTCGACGAATCGGCACGAGGCGGTGCCTTCTGGTACGGCCAGGCTGAGGAGGGCAGTCAAGAAGAGCACTGCGGCGTGCACACGGAACGAGGACGACAGCACCCACAGGCCGGGAGCTGCCAAACTCTCGGCCCGTGCGATGGCGAGGAAAGCGTCGCTCATGCCCCGTTACGCGACCGATGTGAGCGCGGGTTGCAACGGTAGCTGTCGAATGCGCTTGCCGGTAACCGCGAATACCGCGTTGGCGATTGCTGGGGCGATGCATGCGGTCGCCGGCTCCCCCATTCCGCCGGGCTTCTCGTGGTTCACGACCAGGTGCGTTTCGATCACCGGACTCTCGTTCATACGCACCACGCGGTAGTCCGTGAAATTCGACTGCTGCACCCGGCCGCTCTTCAGTGTCACCTCTCCCCAGAGCGCACCGCTGATCCCGTAGACGATGCCGCCCTCGATCTGGGCGGTGACGATGTCGGGATTGACCATCTGGCCGCAGTCGCAGGCGCACACGACCCGAGACACGCGGATCTCGTGCGACGGCGACACTTCAACCTCGGCGATTTGCACCATGTACGTGTTCCACAAACAGTAGAGGAGCGCCACGCCGCGCCCGTGGCCGGGCGGCAGCGGCTGGCCCCACCCGGCTTTCTCGGCAGCGAGATCGAGCACGGCCTGCGCGCGTGGTGATTTGGCGAGGAGCGCTCTCCGGTACGCGACGGGGTCGGCCTTCGCGGCGGCGGCGAGCTCGTCCATGAAGCTCTCCATCACGAAGTCGTTGTGGGTGTTTCCCACGCCACGCCAGAAGCCCGTATTGAGCGCCGGTTCCTCGTGCCGGAGGTACTCGATCTGCACCGCGGGGATCTCGTAGAGTATTTGCATCGCGCTGTCCACCGCGTCGTCATCGATCCCGTTCTTGAACGCGGGCGGCGCCCAGCGCGCGAGGATCGATGGGCCGACGATCCGATGCGTCCATGCCACCGGCCTTCCGCGTGCGTCCAGCCCCGCGGCGATTCGGTCGTAGTAGCACGGGCGATAGAAGTCCTGCTGCATGTCCTCTTCGCGCGTCCAGACGACCTTGACCGGCCCGTCGACCTGCTTGGCGATGCGAACCGCCCGCGTCACGTAGTCGAGTTCCAGCCGCCGGCCAAATGCACCGCCGATCAATTGGTTGTGAACGATCACTTTCTCCAGCGGCAGTCCCGTCACCTGGGCCGCGGCCGCTCGAGCGCGCGCGACGACTTGCGAGCCGGTCCACACTTCGCAGGCGTCCGGGCGCACGTGCACCGTGACCGCTAGCGGCTCCATCGCCGCGTGCGCGAGAAACGGCACGTGGTACACGGCATCGATCCGTTTCGCCGCGCGGTGGAGAGCGGCGGCTCCATCGCCGTCCTTCCTCGCGATCACACCGCTCGCTTCCGACGCGGCCGCGATATCCTTCAACACATCGGCGGTCCCGATGTGTGCATTCGGGCCATCATCCCACGTGACGTTAAGCGCCGCCAATCCCTGCTTCGCCGCCCACATATGGTCGGCGACGACCGCCACGACATCGTCGAGCCGCACGACCTGATGCACGCCCTTGATGCGCAGCGCTTTCGCCTCGTCGAGCGATGCGACTTTGCCGCCGAGGACGGGGCTCGCGGCGAGCGTGGCGATCTTCATTCCCGGCATCCGCACGTCGATACTGTACTGCGCCGACCCGTTCACCTTGCTCGCTGTATCGAGGCGTTTGGCGCGCGTGCCGATCAACGTGAACTCGTTCGGGGCCTTGAGGGTGATCTCCGTGGGCACTGGCTGCTCGGCCGCTCGGTCGGCCAACTGGCCATACGTGAGTGTGCGGCCGGTCGGCCCATGGGTCACGGTGGCCCGCTGCGCCCGGCAGGTGCCCGGATCGACCCGCCACCTGGCGGCGGCCGCGGATACCATCATGATGCGAGCCGCGGCGCCGGCTTTGCGGAGCGGCTCGAAGAACGCCTGGACCGAAGTCGAGCCCCCGGTCGCCTGGAACCGGAACGCCGGATTCACATAGAGCTTGTCATTGGGCGGAGCGTGCTCGAGCGTGATCTGGTCGAGGCCCACCTCCAGCTCCTCCGCAATGAGCATGGGCAGCGCCGTGTAGATGCCCTGCCCCATTTCCACCTGCGGCATGATCAGCGTCACCCGGCCATCGGTGCCGATCCGCACGAACGCGTTCGGAATGAAGGTGGCCGGATTCGATCGGTCATCCACGCGGCAGCCCAAAAGCAGCCCGCCGCCCGCGGCCGCCATGATGACCACGAAATCGCGACGCGAGATCGTCTGCATCGTCAGGCCACCTCTCCCGCCGCGCGCTTGATCCCCGCCCGAATGCGGCTGTACGTCCCGCAGCGGCAGATGTTGCCGGCCATCGCCGCATCGATATCCGCGTCCGTGGGGTTGGGCTTGGAGGCGATCAGCGCCGACGCCGACATGATTTGGCCGGACTGGCAGTATCCACACTGCGGGACATCGATCGCGATCCACGCCTCCTGAATCTTCCGCCCGGCGGGGGTCTGGCCGATCGCCTCGATCGTGGTGATGCTCTTTCCAGCGATAGCGCTCACCGGTGTCACGCAGGAGCGGATCGGTTGGCCGTCCAGATGGATCGTGCAGGCGCCGCAGGCGGCGATTCCGCAGCCGAACTTCGTCCCCGTCAGGCCGATGACGTCGCGCAGCACCCAGAGCACCGGCATGTCCGGCGGCACGTCTACGTCGTATGCCTGTCCGTTGACCCTGACCGTGATCACGCAATCAAGATGGAGAGGCGACGCTGTCGCGCAATAGGCCATTGATCATATCACGCTCTCGCAGCACCTCGTCGAGATCGTGCTGTCCGATGATGTTGCGCAGGCTGGTCCGAGCGAGTTGATAGACGGCGTCGCCACCCGCTGTCAAGCTGAGAACCGCGCTGCCGCCGTCTCACCGACGCGTGCTGATTGCCTCGCGCCGCCTAGTCTGTAGGAGCAGCGTACTGCGGATCCAGATCGTGCGCGCGCTGAAGCTCGGCGCGCGCACGGACGCTGTTGCCGAGGGTCCGGTACGCCCGCCCGAGCCCGAACGCGGCGGATCCGGCGTTCGGATAATCGGTTGCATTGAGCGTGAGCAACGCCACGGCGCTCGGTATGTCTCCCATCTTGAGCATCTGGTACCCAATGAACTCGACACCGTGATGGGTGTCGGCGTCAGGATACGCGCGGCGGAAGTCGCGGTACGACCAGCGGACCGCGTTGGTGTCCGCACGCTCGGCGTACAGATCTTCGAGGAAGGCCTGAAGCGGAGTGCGAACGAAGGGCGGCGGTGAGAATACCGCTGGGTCAAGCGCATGGTTGACGGTGATCGAGGTCCAGTGATTTTCGTTCAGCACCCGGCCCGTCGCGAGTTCCACCTCCCGATGCGTAAACGCGAAGAGCACGCCGCCCACCGGCCGATAATCGCTCAAGCGTTCCTCCGACGCCACGGCCGTCCCGAAGGCGTGTATCGGCGCGACCTTGCGCTCGGCGACAAGCAACGACGAGGCCATGTCGACGAACTCGAGCTGCTCGAATCCATCGAGCATGCGCACGCGAATCCGATAGGCTGGCTGGCCTGCGATGGTATCGATGCCCTCGAGCGTAATCGTCCAACCACGCTCCGCATAATCCACGAGCGGCCCGTCGATTGCCGTGGCGTGACGGCCCGCTGACGACGCGGCCCCCACCGTCCGGACGACAACGCCGGGGTCCCCGTAGAACTCCCATGCACTGCCGTCGTAGCCCTCTGCAAATGTGTGGGAGGGATTTTCGGGATCGCCGACCAACTTGTAGTAGGGACGCAAGAGGCCCATCACCGCGCGGTGGAACTGGCTCGCGCCCTCATGGTACTCGCCGCGGTAGATGATGCTGTGGATCGCGTGCAACCGCGCGAGGCCGCCGCGCGCCGCGATATAGCGCTGCACGATGCTGTCCGCGCTTGGGAGCTGCGCCTGCGCTGCTATCAGCGCTGCCAGAAGGAGCCGCATATGCCAGGTAGAGTGTCGAACGTCGTTTTTGCGTTCGACATCGGTACCCGAATAATGGTTGCGCAATTCGCGGATCGCCCTGGTGACTACCCACGCCAGCCACGCATCCGCGACTCGGCACAGCGGCGAGCCAGGGCAAGCATGTCGTCCATTATGTCCAGGCCGTACGATCAATGCAGGGGCCGCCGTCGCGCCCGTGACGGTCGTGGTGAAGACCCAGGCTAACTAATTCGGCCGAAGCACCGTTCGACAGCGCCCTCGACGGCCCGTCTCGCACTGAAGGCGGCGGCATCCATTCCTGCGATGTATTGACGAATCCGATCGACTAACTGTCCCCAGCCGCGCGACTAACTGTCCTGGTAGGGGCCGGTCGCGACCGGCCCAGTAATGCCGTGGTTGCCGTCCCACCCAAGCCAGTGGCCTACGCAGCGGGGGCCGTTCGAGAACCGCAGGTTGTCCTGTCGGGCAACGGCCCACACCTCACTCGTCCCGACTTAAGGGTTCCTGGCGTATCTTGCGGGGTCTCCCGTGACGCCGGTTAATTTTCGTGTTCCATGGACTCCCCGCCCCCGATCGAAGAGATCACGAGACTCATCGCCGACGCATTCCATCCGCGGCGCATTGTGCTGTTTGGGAGCCGCGCGCGCGGCGACGCCACTCCCGACAGTGATGTCGACCTCATGATCGAGATGGACACGACGGCGAGTCCGATCGAACGTGCCATCGCTGTACGAACGCTGTTCGGCCTCCGTACTTGGTCACTAGATGTCGTCGTGTACACGCCCGACGAGATTGACCGGCTGCGACGGATCAACGGTACGCTTGCGTCTATGATCGACGCGGAGGGCCGAGTTGTGTATGAGCGGGCCGCCTAGCCCGCCGTTGCACAATGCGGCCGCTTGGATCGCGAAAGCGGACAACGACCTCCTGGCGGCCGACAACAACGTATCGGCCGCGCGAACTCCGTGGGATGCCGTCTGCTTTCACGCGCAGCAGGCAGCCGAAAAATCGCTCAAGGCCCTGTTGGTGGCGCGCGGGATACTGCCGCCCCACAAGCACGACCTCACCGATTTATTGACGCGGGCGCTTGCCTTTGAGCCGACGCTCCGGTCACTGGCTGCAGACGCGACAATGCTGACGAGCTATGCCGTCGAAGTGCGATACCCGGACAGTCTCGTCACCTGCACGGCTGCCGACGGCCACGCCGCCCTGGCCGCAGGGCGCCGAATCAGGGAGGCGGTGGTGGCCGTCCTCTAGGCAAATGTCGGCTCGCATCGAAGCCGCGCGTAGGGTGGCCCCGGTGCGTCAGAGTTTGTCGGCCGGTCTCATCGGTTGAAATCCGAATTGGACGGTATCGTAATCCGCAGCAGCCGCTGGTGGCGCCGATCTCGCGTCTCTGGAACAGAACGCCGTGCCCAAGCCCGTAGCACGCGGTGCGCCGTTACACCGATCCTTGAACGCCAAAAATACGGCTCGCCACTGGGGCCTTCGCATCCCGCAGCCAATCATACAGACGCGCCGCGGCGATCATCCCCGTGATCGGCGCCAACCAGTAGATCCAATGCGCAGTCCAGAGTCCGCCGACGACCGCAGGACCGAAGGAGCGCGCCGGGTTCATCGACGCACCGGTCAACGGCCCGCCGGTCAGCGCGCAGAATCCCACGGTCAGGCCGACCGCCAGCGGGGCGAATCCCGGCGCGACGCGGTCGTCCGTCGCCACGGCCATGATCACGAGCATCAGCGCGAATGACAGCAACCACTCGATCGCAAACGCGGCACCGATTGGGATCGCCGGCAGCGTCGCGCCGAGATGCCCGACCGGACCGAGAACGGCCCGCAGCGTCGCGGCGGCGGCGGCCGCGCCAACACATTGGGCGACGACGTAGGGGATCACCTCACGCGCCGGAAATCGGCGGGCGGACCAGAAGGCGACCGTCACAGCCGGGTTGATGTGCGCGCCCGAGACGTGCCCCAGCGCGTACACCATCGCGATCACCACAAAGGCGAACGCGAGCGCGATGCCCGACACGCCGAGCACTCCCCCGCCCCAGGCATTCACCATCGCCGCGCCCGGACCGATCAGTACGAGGAAGAATGTCCCGACGGCCTCCGCAGTCAGACGGCGCAGATCGAGGCGTTCGGGACGCTCGTGTGTCACGACGCCGACCCGGCTTCTGTCGTGGCGGACAACGACCGCCCGCCGGTACGGAGAAACATCGCGAACTCGTGCGGCAGCTCACTCGCGAGTATCGCCCGCGCAGCACGCTCGACATCGTACTCGACCCGGATGACCCGCACGCCGACGCGGCCAGGTTCCACATCGAGCATCACGTACCCGGCCCGCCAATCGCCATCTTTGGGCCGCCCGACACTCCCCGTGTTGACGAAGTGCACCCCCTCCACCTCCGCGTGCCACGGCACGTGCGTGTGGCCGAACGCGAGCACATCACCGGGACGGGCGCCAGCAAGTTCCGCCATCTTCATGCGAAAGCTGTCGGGACGATCTTCGGTCCAGTACAGCGTATTGAGTGTGGGGGCGCCGTGAACCAGGATCACCGTGGGCCCGCCGATATGGCCGCCCATGGGGCGGACGTCAATCCGGAACGGAAGGGCCGCGAGGGCCGCACGCGTCGCAGGCTGGACGTGTGCCTTGGTCCAGACGAAGCTCTCGTGCGACAGTTGTTCCTGTCGCGGATCCTCGTAGCGGCAGCCACAATGCTTGTAGTCAGAGGCGACGGTGGAATCGTAGTTGCCGCTCACCCCCGGAATCGATCGCGCCCCGATCAGATCGACGACCTCGTTTGGCCACGGAGCATACCCCACGAGATCACCGAGGTGATACGTGGCGGCGACGTCGGGCCGCCGGCCGATGTCCGCCAGCACGGCTTCGAGCGCTGGCAGATTGCCGTGAATATCTGAGATCAGAGCGTATCGCATCGCGAGCCTCGGCCCGGCGTCGACCCTCGCAGTATGGGTTAGGCCGGCTGTGCCGGCTTGGTCGCCCGCACGAAAGCACTCATGATGCGCCCCGAGACCTCTTGGGCGATTCGGCCGGCGTCCAGGCCGCTGCCGGACAGAAACGCGCGGGCATCCTCGAACTCGTAAACCCGCGTCGGCTCGATCGACGCATCGACAAAACCCGCCTCGCTCAAGAGTGCCAGGAACTCCCGGTCCTCGAGGGCGCCGGCGATGCACCCGACCCAAAGCTCCATGCTTCTGCGGACTGCCAGGGGCACGGGCCCCTGGATCACGACATCCGAGACGGCGAACCGTCCGCCGGGCTTGAGCACGCGGAAGGCTTCGGTCAGCACCCGCCGCTTATCCGCCGACAGGTTCACGACGCAGTTCGAGATGATCACATCTACGGACTGGTCGGGAAGAGGCACCGTTTCGATCTGGCCTTTCAGGAATTCGACATTGGTCGCGCCGGCGCTCTCTGCGTTGCGGCGAGCGAGGGCGAGCATGTCGTCCGTCATGTCCAGACCATACGCTTTGCCCGTTGGGCCCACGCGCCGCGCCGACAGCAGCACATCGATGCCACCCCCGGACCCCAGGTCCAGCACTGTCTCGCCGGCGCGCAGCTCGGCGAGCGCCGTTGGGTTGCCGCACCCGAGGGAAGCCAGCACGGCCGTCTCGGGCAGGTCGCTGGTTTGATCCACACTATAGAGGTTCGAGGAAATGGGATCGTCCGCACCCCCGCAGCACGTCGGGCCGCAGCACGACGCGGTCGTTCCGGCCGCGACGCGCCGGGCGACTTCGCCGTATCTCGCCTTCACGGTCTCCGTAACCGTGGCGGTGTCATCGCAGCATGTTGGCTCGCAGCAGCCGGCGGCACTTGGATCGCGATTCTCTGCAGGCATAAGGCCTCGTCGTATGATCAATGTTCGTTTATGTATTACGCCGAAAAGCGGCGCCGGCTACCGGCGCCACGGCGACCTTCACCCGCAGCAGCGAGCGACGTTCAGTGACAGTTTGGTGGACGGGAGCGCGCCGACGAACTCCTCGAGCTGCGCGAAGGCCTCCGGATTGAGCGCGTAGTACGCCCAACGCCCCTGTCGGCGATCGACGACGAGCCCGGCATCCTTCATGGTCTTCAAATGGAAGGACAGGAGCGGCTGGCTGAGATCCAACGCATCGGTGAGTTCGCAAACGCACCGCTCCCCGCCTCGCAGCAGGTCGACGATCCGCAGGCGATTCTCGTCCGACAACGCACGAAACTGCCTCGTGATGCCGGTCAGGTCCGGCGCGGCGACTGGTGACATGGCTTCCTCGTCAACTCTCTGCGCTTTCTACTTTCTACTTTCTGCCGTTTGATGGCTGCATTATACATCAATAGCCATTTATGTGTCAAGCCTCGCCTTCCGCGCCGCCCGCCAGGTTCAGCGCCGCCCGCGCATCCTCGAGCGCGGCTGCCGGCACCAGCACCGTCACGCCGCGAGACGTCGCCCCCTGAAAACCGGGCCCGAATATCCCCGCGATATCGTTGTTGCTGCGCACCGCGGGAATCTCGGCCGCCTCGAGCTGCGCAATCGCAAAGTCCGCCTCGAACCCCGAGGCGTACGTGGCCAATGCGCGCCATTCTGTCCCACTCATGCGCTCCTCCTCATCGCCCCACGCCCCGCGCCACCACCGGCCACACCGCCTCCACCCGATCGCCCCGCACCGCCACCAGCCACTCGTGCAGGTTGACCGTCGGATCACAGTGCCCCGGCACTAATCGCAGCTTCGCCCCCAACCGCAGTACTCCCGGATTCGACCGCACGTCGAGCATCCCATGCTCGTCCGACGGGCGCACGTACGGAATCCCGGCCAACCCATCAACCACCGGCATCCCCTCGTCCACCCCCACCGCCTTGAGCCCCGCATCCACAATCACATAGTGCCGGCCCGGCGCACTCATCACCTGCGTGTAGATGAAAAGACTCTGCCGGAACTCGCTGTAATCCCCGCCGTCCGCCGTCCGGTTCGCACGGTAGTCCGCATCCATGAAGATGTACGACCCGGCCTGCAGCTCCGTGTATACACCGCTCGCCGCATCTTGCGGCCACGTTCCCGTCCCACCACCCGTGATGACCCCGCACGCGATCCCGTGGCGCGCAAGCAGATCCCGCGTACGCCCCGCCGCACCCGCCGCCGCGCGCGCCGCCCCCGCTCGCTCCGACGCCACCCGGATGTGCTGCGCCCGGCCCTGATACGCCTGCAGCCCGCGAAACCGGAGATGCGACTTCGACGCGATATGCCCCGCGAGGCGTAGCGCAGGCTCACCGGGATCCACGCCACACCGGTCGCCACCCGCATCGATCTCCACCAACACATCGATCGTTACCGCGTGCTCCCCCGCCGCGGCATTCAGCGCATCGACAACGCCGGCATCGTCGGCACACACGCTCAGCGTGGCGCGCGTCGCCAGCCTGGCGAGCCGCGACAGCTTGGGTGGGTCCACGATCTCGTTGCTCACGAGCACGTCGCGCACCCCGCCTTCCACCATCGCCTCAGCCTCGCTCACTTTCTGGCAGCAGATGCCAACCGCGCCGAGCGCCACCTGGCGGCGCGCGACCTCGGCGCACTTGTGAGTCTTTGCGTGTGGCCGTAACCGCACGTGAGCGGCAGCCGCCGCGCCCGCCAGGCGACTGAGATTGTGCTCGAACGCGTCGAGATCGACGAGCAAGGCCGGTGTGTCCACCGCCTCGATCGCCATCCCCACGGCCGCCGGTGGGCCCTCGCGAGTCATGACCGCTTCAACTCTGCTCACCGGAGCAGCTCAGTGAACCGCCCCCTCCGGCACCGGCACATCGAGATGATTCCAGTTGGCCATCGCGTTGAGCACGAGCGCGAATGTCCCCTGCGATTCCCACCGCCACAACGGCCGGATCCCGAACAGCACGAGATGCCCCTTCCCCGCCGGCGCCTCGATCACCGCCGCCTTGCCCGCCAGCTCCCCTCCGCCCACCAGCAGACCTGACAGGAGCAGCGAATCCGGCCGCGTGTGATATTTGAGGATCACCTGCGCGCGCCGTGCCTCGGCCTCTTTCAGAAATGCCGAGTCGACGTCGGCGTTGATCGCCAGCGTATCTCGCGGCTGGACGTTCATGATCGGATCTCCAGGGAAATACACCGCGAACCCCGGCGCATCGTCGTAGCCGTAAACGATCGGACTCGCCGGCGACGCGATCTGCGCACGCAAGATCGACCCGTTCGCACGAAGCGCTTTGCGCTCGACGATCTGCACCGTCGGATTGAAGCCCAGCGATACCGGGATCGCGTTCGTGGACCCCTCGGTGATCAGTAGTCCGCCCCGCTCGACGAACGCCCGCAACGCCGCCGCCCCCGCCAACCCCATCCCCGGACGCAGGTCGTCCGTCTCGTCCCACTTGTCCAGGTTGGGTGTCAACGCGCTCTTCTTCCATGGAATAGGCGGCCCGATCATCGGACGCCCGTTGAGCAGCACGGTGGTGTTCGGCACCCCGACGTGCGGGAACACGACGACGTCGAACCGGTCGAGCGCCGCTGGCCTGCGCAGCGACTGGTCCGAGATCGACGTGTACGGAATCCCCATCTGGTCGAAGGCGTAGCGCACCCACCCCTCGTTCTGCGTCTCCAGCCACGTGTGCAGGATGGCGATGCGCGGAACCGTGATCGCGTGGGACCGGACGGTGACGGCAGCCGGAGCAAACACACCGGCCAGCCCCAGACCACTCGCGATTTTCGCGTCCGCGGCGTTGGCGCCCTCGACGAGGAACGTCCCGGCCGGAAACGTGTCGCGGCCCACCGTGAACGCGGTGTCCGCCACCGACACGTGTGCCGTACCAAGCTTCCACGGTAGCGCCGCCGCCCGCCAGTCGCCGCTGTGACGGATCACGAGTACTCGTTTTGCCACCGGTCCCGCAGAATCACCGCCCATCGCGCCCGTCACCACCGCATCATGGTCGAGCCGGTCCATCGGCTTCGCCAGCACGGCGGAATCACCCGCCGGCTGCGCGATCACGTGGCGAAGCAGGTCGAGCGTCCACCCCGTGTCGTCGTACGGTGTCGGCTCGTTCGCGCCGAACTTCTGCCGTGCCAGCAGCGTGCGCACCGTCGCCGTGTACGGCTGGTCCATCCGCACGATCCAGTCTCCGCGGTGCACGTCGATGGTCTTGGCGCTGTCGGCGGCTGCCGGCTTGGCTCCAGCGCCGCCCGCCCCGCCCGCGCCACCGCCCGATGAATCGCGTGGCGCGAGATTGCTGCCGGTTTCCACCGGCCGCGGCGCTTCCTTCGCCGAGAAATCACCGGAGGCGACGTGGATCTCCACGCCCTGCGCGCGGAACAGATTGACGAGCGCCGCCGCTTCCGCGGCGTGGCGCTGCGCGTGCGGGATGACGTAGGCGTACGGTGCCGATGTCCGGCCCCGGTGGACGATGCGATCGACCTTGGCGACGTAGTTCGCCATGAACACCGGCCGGTGGTCGGCGACGTATCGCAGCGCGATCAGAACGCCCGACTCCTGATAGTTGATGTTTGTCCGGATGCACCACCGCACGCCGTTGACGGGCGGGTTCTCCCGATCCCACCGGCGATCGATCTCGTCGGTGCCCAGGTGCACCTGATGGCAGCCCGCCCCCAGCGACGTGTACGTCTCGTAGAACCGCCCGATCGCGTTGTGCAGGCTGGCGACCGACAGGATTGTGTAGTTCGGCGCCCACCCGTCGTAGAACCCGTGCGTCCATACGCCCGGAAGCCCGCGCCGCGTCAGCTCCGTGATCTCCTGGTACGCCAGCGTGTGCAATTCGTCCGTCAGAATCGGATCGAACTCGTCGTTGTACGGGCCCGTCCCGGTGCTGGTATAGAGGAATGGCACCGACTCGTGCAGATCGTGCGCGACGATGGGGTGCCAGTCCAGGAAGATCTTCATGACGTTCTGCGTCAGCTTCTGCGACAACACCATGGCGTCACGGTTGTTGTCGTGGGCCGTGTACTTCCCCCAGTACACGAGCGGCATGCCCCGCTCGCCGACTTTGAGCGCCCGGCTCTCCTTCATCACGTCGACCATGCGGTCCCGCCCATCCTGCTCCAGCACCGGCGTGATCAGCGTGATGATGCCGGCGCGGATCGCCTTGACGTGCGGCGACTCGTCCACCGCCAGCCGATACGCCAGCTCCATCAGCATCTCGGGACTCCCGGTCTCCGGGGAGTGGATCGACCCGGTAAGCCAGTAGACGGGCTTGGCCTCGTCGAGAAGCCGGGTCCGCTCGTCCGCGCTCAGCTCACGCGTGTCGGAGAGCCGCGCCATCGTCTGCTTGAACTGATCGATCGACGCGATCGTCTGCTCGTCGCTGATCGCGACCGCCAGCATCTCCCGCCCCTCGTCGCTCAGGCCAGCCGAATAGACCTTGACCCGTGGACTCGCGGCCGCCAGCGCGCGGAAATACCGATTGATGTCGGCCACGTACGAGAGTCTGCCGACCGTGCCCGGCACGTACCCCAGGAACTTGAGCGGCGACGGCACCGTCGCCGACGCGGGGAGGTAGTCAACCAGCTCGGTCGAGAACTTCCATTTGGGATCGGTCGGCGTCAGCTCCTGGATCGCGCGCGTGTACGCCGAATCGATCGGCTGCTGCGCGGCAGCAGTGCGGGCACCGAAGACGGTCGCGGCGGAACCGGTCGCGGCACACAGCACCGCGACGGCGAATACGGAGAGTCGAGTCATGCCACCCACACGGTAGGTTGGGGAAGAACGCTCAGGGCCGGCTGAAAATGCCGGTCGGTACCGGTGGTCGCAACGTCGACGGCGGCACGCTATGGCCTGGCGCCGAATGCCGCCACTATGGTCATCAATCAACGCGTCCGGAGTTTTCCCTGAGTCCGTGGTGGAGGTCTCGCTCGCGAAATGCTAAGATTGACGCTGGCCCGGAGTCACCTGGTCCTCCGTTCCAGGGCTCTCCTATCGCGCAGTTACCGTCCTCATCGCACGAAGTGCCCGAGCTGCCGCGGCGATCCGGAGGCCGATCGCGCCTGTCACGCGCGGCCGGACTCCTGGTGGTCGCCGTGGGGGCCACCGGCTGTGCGAGCAACGTGGGACCGCGCACGATCCCCGCCGCGCGGTTCGACTACAACCAGCGCCTGGCGCAGTCGACCGACGACCAGATTCTGCTGAACCTGGTCCGGCTCCGGTATCGGGACACGCCGTTCTTCCTCGACGTCGGGTCGGTGCTCGTCCAGTATCAGGTCACGGGCCGCGTCGCGGTGACCGGCGTCACGTCGGCCGCTGTCGCCACCCCGCGCCCGACCGCTGGTCTGGAGGTCGACGGGGAGGTCGACGAGCGTCCCACGATCACCTACCAACCGCTCACCGGCGAGGCGTTCGCTCGGCGCTTTCTGACGCCGATATCCGCATCGACGTTGGCGCTGCTGGCCGGGTCGGGCTGGAGTATCGAACGAGTCTTCAACTGCTGTGTCGACGCGGTGAACGACCTCGTAAACGTTCCCGCGGCCGCGGGTCCGACCCCCGCGATCGTGACGGTCGACCCGCGTTTTCACGAAATGGCCAATTTGTTTCGCACGCTGCAGCAGACCGGTCGATTGGAGATCATCCGCTACGCGGATGGCGATTCCGTCAGCGCGGTGCGCTTCCTTGCCGTCCCAGGCGACACGGCCACGGCCGTCCCCAAGGCGTCGGCCCGCCTTCGGGAGCTCCTCAGCATCACGGGGGAACACGATGTCTTCTACTTCGGGCCATCGGGCGCGAGGACGAACGCGATGGTTCGGGTTCGGCAACGCTCGCTCCTGGGCACGATGTTCTTCCTGTCACAGACGGTCGACGTCCCAGATGCCGATCTCAAGGCGGGCCTGGTCCCGCGGTCCGTGATGAGCGACGGGTCACCGGCCGACTGGGAACAGCTCACGGGCGGGATCTTTCACGTCCGCGTGAGGGAGATCAAGCCTGAACGAGCATTTGTGTCCGTGCACTACCGCGGGCATTGGTTCTACATCGATGACGCCGACCTCGAGTCGAAGACGACCTTCGACCTGTTGACGCACCTCGTCTCGCTCCAGTCAGTGACGCCACGAGGGAGCGGCCCCATCGTCACCGTCCCGGTCGGGCCATAGGGTGAGCCCGATAGTGGGTCAGCGGGAATCCGTCCGCAGCGATGAAGCGTTGCGCCAGCGTCGGTATTGCCCGCAACCTGCCCGGAATCGCCGGCGCACGTCCGGCTTCATGCACTACACGTCGAGGCGTTTTTCGTAGGGCACGATCTCGCCGTGCTCGAGGTAGCGTCGCAGCAGTCGCAGGTACATCGCCCAGCAGTAGCACGAAATTCGCCAGTGCGCGTTGTCTTCTGGCCATCCTGTGTGAAAGAAGCGAACCCGCGTCGCTCCGTCGCTCTGTGGGTCGAGATGAAAGCCCACCCGCGTACCCATCCAGTCGGGATCCGCTTGGGTGATCTGAAGCTCGAACGCTGATCCCGAAGCGTAGCGTGTGACTTTTCCCCGCCACTCGTGGCCCGGACCGAAGGAGAGCCCGTATTCGGCGTTCTGCTTCGCCTCGCCTGTTGCCGACTTGGTCCACCAGCGATCCAGCCCCATTGGAGTGGCAATTGCTTCAAACACGCGCTCTCGTGGCGCCTTGATTGCAAATTCTTGAAGAATGTCGGCCATCGTCAGGCTCCTGTCAGGATAGTCGGCTGATCGGAAACAGGCTCGCTACGTGGTTGCAGGCGTCACCCCGCCAGCGTCACATCGTGGGTCCTCGGGCCGGGCGGGATTCGCTGCGCATAATCGTGTTCCCAGCTCGTATACGCGACCCAAAAACCGGATGGCGCCCGGCCATTGAGACGATCGGCGAGCACGCCGAGATGTGCGTGCCAGCCGCTGGCAACGCCGACCATGCTGTCGCGATTGGCCAGCTTGCTGTGCGTGAGCACGAGCTGCACGTCCTTCCCGACGGTGGTTAGCTCGAATCGGACTTCGGAGCCGGCATCCGCATGCTCGCCGGTGGTCTCGCCCCACGAATAGGCGAGCAGGCGCGGCGGCTCACAGGCGAGTATGTGCCCGTGCATCCGGCTTTCTTTCGAATTCGCCGCGTGCTTGGCCGGCGGCGGATCGTCGTGCGTGGTCAGTTCGGAGTTGCGGAAGATGTGCTCGACCTGGCCGCCGGGCCGTAGATCCATTTCGCCGGCCGCGAGCCATGTGCGGCGCTTCTTCGAATCCGTCAGATAGCTCCACACTCGCTCGATCGGTCCGGGCAGCATCCGCTCGAAGCGGACGGTCCCGGGGCCGATGATGACACCGTAGGCAGGATCCTGCTGCACTCGGTTCGCGGGCTGGTCCGTCATGACTGATCTCCGGAAGTGGGCGGTTGGCCAGCCGCATCTTCGGCTTTGAGCACCGATTCGAGCGCGTCGAGACGGCTGCCCCAGAAAGCGCGAGTCCTGGCGATCCACTGCGCGGCTTCGTCGAGCGATGCGGGATTGAAGGACACGAGATGCTCTCGCCACGCGCGCCGGCGGCGCACGAGATGGGCCCGCTCCAGCACGCGGATATGCTTCGATACCGCGTTGAGCGATATGTCGAACGGCGCGGCCAGGTCGGTCACCCGCGACTCCCGCCGCATGACGCGTTCGAGAATCCCACGACGCACCGGATGCGCCAGCGCTGTCATCGTAAGATCAAGGGCCGTATTGTCATTCAATCGCATGGTTGAATGATAGAACCCATTCATTGATTCGTCAACCCGGGCCGCCGCGCCAAGGGCCGCCGACACTCTCCTTTCTCCTCTCTCTCCTTTCCGCTCTCTCCTCTCTCCTCTCTCCTCTCTCCTCTCTCGTCTCTCCTTTCCGACGGGCACCACCGCCCGCCGCACGAGTACTACGTCTCACCCTATGCCGGCCCTCCGCCGCCCATCGCCGATCCAACGAGCCGCATCCTCCGGCGCTCCGCTCCGCGTCACTTGCTCCGCCACGCTCGGCCTCGCCGCCCTGCTCGCGACAGACTGCCGCCAAACCCGCCCACCCCTCGCGCCATGCCTTCTCTTCGGCGTCCACGAGATCGCGCTCTGCGGCACGGTCCTCGTTTACGAGAACCGCACGACACGCTCGGGGCGGCGGATACCGCTCCGCGTCGTCGTCCTCCCGGCACGCGAGAATCCTGCGACCCGCGATCCGGTTGTCTTCCTCACCGGCGGCCCCGGTCTGGCCGCGACCGAGGACGCGGATTTCGCCGCCCGCATCTTCGCGCCCCTCCACGACCGGCGTGACATCGTCCTCGTCGACCAGCGCGGCACCGGCCATTCGAGGCCGCTCGCATGCCATCTGTACGACGGCGGCTCGCTCCAGCCCTACCTCTCCCCGATGTTCCCGCTGGAACAGGTCCGCGCGTGCCGCCGCACTCTCGACACGGTCGCCGACCTCACGCAATACACGACCGCCCGCGCCGCCGATGATCTCGCCGATGTCCTCGCCACACTCGGCTACGACAAGGCCAACGTCGTCGGCATTTCCTACGGAAGCCGAGCCGGCCTCGTGTTCCTTCGCCGTCATCCGGAGCACACCCGCACGCTGGTCGCGCAGGCCGTGCTCCCACCGGACAAGGTCACCATGCTCGCCGCAGGCCGCGGCGGTACCGTGGCGCTGGACGCTGCGATCGCGGCGTGCGCCTCGCTCCCCGCCTGCCATCGCGCCGCGCCCGACCCGCGTCGCGACATCGATACGGTACTCGCACGGCTCCGCGTCGCGCCCGCGCATGTGACACTCTGGAACTGGAGCCGCCTGCGCCACGAGACCGCGACGATCTCGGCGCGCGGATTCGCCGAACGCGTCTTCTTCATGCTCTATACGCCGGGCGCGGGTCGCACGGTGCTGCCCCTCATCCACGAGGCCGCCCAGGGCGACTGGGCACCATTCGCTCGCACGGTCATCCGCCAGAGTCGCGGACAAAAGGCGGGACGCAGCGTCGGGATGATGCTGTCGGTGCTCTGCACGGATGACGCGCCTCGCATCGCGAACGCGGACACGGCTCGCCTCGCCGCCGGCAATCCGCTGGGCATTCCGGTCGCCCTCGAGCTGCTTGCCGCCTGCGCCGAATGGCCGCGAGGCTCACCGGGCGACACGACCCCCGTCGCGTCGGCCGTTCCCGTGCTCCTCCTGTCGGGCGCGCGCGATCCGGTGACGCCGCCCGATTGGGCCGACTCCGCGGCCGTCACGCTGCCCAACAGCGTGCGGTTCGTCGACTCTTCCGCCGGGCATGGCATGATGACCGCTGCCCTGGACACCATGGTGGCGAACTTCATTATCTATCAGCATGGCGCTGCCGAAAACGCTGCGAGATGAGCTCGCCGCCAAACGGCGCGATGAACAGGTGCTCGCCGAGCGCGACAAACGTCGCGGCCTCGCACTGTGGATCCTGGCCTGCTGCGGCTGGTCGTGGCTCGGGATCTTCTGCCTCGCCTGGTCGATGCACACGACCAGCCAGACGCTTGGCGAAATGGCGTTCTGGGGTGGGCTCGGTATAGGAAACGGCGGGGTCCTCTTCACCGGACTCGCTGCCTACCGATGGGGCGAGCGGCACGGGTACTGGTAGCCGCCGACGGGCAGGCGGCCGGCCACAATGTGGCCGCCGCCGGCACCAGGAAATGCGGCCCGCTTGACTCCCCAGATACGGCTTGCTAGGTTCTCCTCGATGACAAAGCCGACAATTCTACTCCTGTTTCTACACCCTCCTCACGATGGCACGCGCGACTCGGCAACTGAATTCCGATAAAATTACTCTTATTTCTTCCGGAACCGTTTCGGTGCCACGGGCCGAGTCGCGGCCATTCGCCATCCGCTGCGCCACCCGCTGCACCATCCGCTGCACCATCCGTTGCACCATCCGTTGCGCGGCCTGTCTGTCTCTCCTGCTGTGCGCCGCCACACCCGGCCTCGCCGCCCAGCAGACGCCACCAACTGACAGCGCCCGCGCGAACACGCCCCCCACGGCGAACGGTGCCGAGACCTTGCCGGCGGTGAAGATCGAAGGACAGCGGGCAGCAGCCGCTCGATACGGCCCGGGCATCTCGGCGGCGGACAGAACGCCTTCAGTTCCGCGACGCCCGGTCCGAACCCCATCCACGACCGCGCGGCGCAGGGCCAGGGATTCGCGACGCTGTCCTACCCCGTGAGCGCCACGACGAAGGTCAACGTCGTCCCCTCCGCCGCCGGCAGCAACAACCAGCTCCCCAATGTGCCGAATCTCGATGCGGCGTTTTCGCTCTCCGGCGTCAACGACTTCAATTCGGCCGCGATCAATTCGTATCTGAACTTCCGGGACTACCTGGGGATCGTCTCCCTGCGCGGTACCCCAGACTCAAATCTGAGTTACCAGATCACCTACGCTGCGCACTCGATCACACAGAGTTTCCGGCCCGACAACGACGGTGAGTTGATTTTTCAGGGCGTGGCATCGAACGCATCACACGCCGATGCCGACAACACACTGCAGGGAGATCTCACCTATCGCAACGGACACCACACGCTCGGCACCGGATTCTACCTTGGCGAGTACCACGTCCGCGCCGGCGATACGTCGCTGGTCTTTCCGGTAGACACGAGCGGGAATCAGACGAGCGGCACGCCCGAACCGCCTCACGGTACTCAACCTGCTCGACCGCGTGAACCTGATCCGCCCGTCCGAAGGAATCGGCATCTTCCAGTCCTCCTACGGCCCCCGCTTCACCGTCCTGAACACCCTGCGCTTCTTTTCGGCGAGGATCGGTAGGGGCTGCCGGCCGATCATACCAACGTCAGAGGATCACGGAGCGGCGGCCGTTCGCGAACCGAAGGTCGCCCTGTTTTGGCAACGGCCGCACCTGCCGCACACCGCCCGCCGGTGGCCGGACACATTTCCGTCCCTGGTAGGGGCCGGTCGCGCACGGCCCTGCTAGTCGACCACACGAGGGCCAGGGGATCACGCGAGACCGTCCCCGCATTTCCGCTGTAGATTCTCCGCCAATGTCCCGGACCGCCGAGACCCTCCTGGCGAAATACCCCGCCGAGGTTCGCGCACTCGCGACGGCGGCCCGCGCTGCGCTGGCGAAATGGCTCCCGAAGAGCGAGCAAGAAGTCGACAGCTCCGCGCCCGTCATCGGATTCGGATACGGCCCGGGCTACAAGGGGCTCGTCTGCACGTTGATCATCAGCAAGACGGGCGTGAAGATCGGGCTGGGCCGCGGCAGCGAGCTTGCGGACCCGGCAGGATTGCTCGCCGGGAGCGGCAAGGTGCACAAGCATATCCAACTGCGCTCGCCATCGGATTTGCGGAACCCCGCGGTGCGCGCGCTCGTCAAGGCAGCGCACGCTGGCTGGAAGCAACGCACCGCCGCAGCGAGAACCACTCACAAGAACTAGCGGATTCGCGCAGCCGTCGCACGGCCCGCGCGTGGACGTCCACACGGTGACCTGGTCCGCGACCGCGGCAGCTGGCCTGAGTCGCGCGCCGAGGGCCGTGGGACGTATCGCGCTGATATGACGAGCACTGGTGCTGTCTCTTCGGGTGGTGACATCACCCGTGATCAGCAGTGACGTCACCGATATGTGAGCAACGCCGCGCCACGTTCGTGGCTCACCGCCAGGTGCAGCGTGAGCACATGACAACGCAAACGGTGTGCCGAGCCGCAAGTCGAGCGCGGTCACGCATTTCGATACTGCTTCCACTCGCGCTCGACGATCTTCGCCATTGCCTTGGCCGACCGGCGGAGCCAGTTGGACGGCCGGCGGCGCAGGTCGGCCAGGATCGGCCGGCGCTGCCGCGGACTTCCCAGATGGACATTGGCCGTTTCGGCGCCCATCGCGCCCAGGAGCACGCTCTCGTCGCGCTTCTTTGGAAGATCCGCGATCAGGATCGGGTTGGAGTCCGGCGACAGCCGTCGCACCAGCCACGCTCCAGCCACACAGTGAAATGGGTCCCGGGACCGCACGGCCGAATCCAGCGCTCGCGCATAATACGGCTGGCCGCGCCGCCGGACGCCCGCGACCCAGTCGCAGGCCGGCGGCACCAGCGCTTTCGCTTCTCGAGCGACACATCCGCCGTCCCATTCCGCGATCGCGACGTACCGCACCTGTCCCAAGCTCCCGGTCCCTGCCTCTCGTCGCACCACGCGATACCCGATCCGTGGACTAGGAAGCGTTTCCCGGAACGCGCGCGCCACCGCCGCCGGTACCGGATGACGCACGGCCGGCAAACCCTTCAGTTTGCGCCAGAAATCATCCGGCGGCTTGAGCTCGGAGATCCCCAGCTTGTCCATATGCTCCTTGCCTTCGGCCAGCACGAACGGATCGCCACCCCGCCGCAGCGTCGCGGCGTACCGCTCGAGAAACGCATCACACCCATCCCGGAGCGAGATCGTGGTCGTGCCATGATCGATCGCGATCTTGAGACTCGCGGCCCACCGCACGAGGTCGTTGGTGTACGGCAGCGGGCCGGCGTCGTCAAAATCGTCGACCCCCCAACACATCCGGCCTTCTACATCGCGCCACGTCCCGAAGCTGTCGATGTGCAGGTCGCCAACGGCCAGAACCTTGGGCGCCCGAGCGAGTTCGCCGGCCTCCGAGGCCCAGAGTTGTGTCCACCGGTAGAACGTGCCCCGGAGAAACACGAACGGATCCTCGCGCATCTGCTCGTGCTTGTCGCTGAGTTGCGAGGCCACGATCGGCGCGCACTGCCGGAGCCACGCCTCGTAGCTGCGGGTCGCGGATTGGATGTCCATTGCCACTGGGCCTGCCAACGCAATCCCTGCGCCCGCGGTATGGCGATTGCTTGGGCGAACGACTGTGCAGCGCGTGGTCCTGCTCACCGGCAAGCAGTGGCTAGGGGTGCCGCTATTGGCGGCGCCGCCCATTCTCGCGCTGTGCGGGGTCCTGGGCCCCGGCCGCGCGGGGATCGTCGGGCGCGTCGCGCTCGTCTACGGTTTGATGCTCGCCAGCCTCCGCGTGCTGGGGAAACGCGACCTGTCGCAGATGACCGCGTTCGACGCAGTGCTGCTCTTTCTCATCCCCCAGATTTTCCGCAACTATCTGATCGGGGCCGACGACTCGCTGCTGACGGCCCTCGTCGGCGCGACGACGCTCCTCGTGCTGGTCTTTGTCACGTCATTGCTCGGGTTTCGGAGCATCACATTCGGCCGCCTGGTTCGTGCGGCACCCACTGTATTGGTGGAAGACGGCGTGCTCGTCGAGCGCGCACTGAACCGCGAGCACATCACCCCGGAAGAAATCGATGCCGCCGCACGCCTCGCGGGCGTCGATCGGCTTGCATCCGTCCACCTGGCAACGCTCGAAGCCGACGGCAAGATCTCGATTATCCGGCGCTAAGCACTTCCTCCTTTCTCTTTTCTCCTCTCTCCTCTCTCGTCTTTACGCCGCCGGCGCGTGTCGCTGCAGGCTCGCGATGAATGCCGCTGGATCCGAGACGCTCAGGAGCACCGAATACCCGTCGGCCGTCGGGAGATACACCACACGCGCCGGATCGGTGACGTAGAGCAGCGCCCGCTCCCCGTCGCGCAGCCGGAACCACCCCGCGCGGTAGCCGGAGATCGACGTCCCGAGTGTCCGGATCACCGGCTTGAGCTCGGGATCGCTGCGCAGATCGACGACACGCGCCTGGTCCAGCCGCAGCGACCGCGCCGGGATCAGCCTCCCGTAGAAATCACCGCGCAGCCGGAGTCCGTCCGGCGAGATCTCGAAGCGCGCCGTTCTCGACGCGGAGAGTGAATACATCGCGACTGCGATCCCCGCCACGGCGATCGTCAGGATCGGAAGCGCGAGCCAGAGGATCCGGACCTGGCCCGGAGCAATCGGGAACGAGTCGGTCATGGCAGGGGCGGCAGGCGTGCTGCCGCGGGAGGGCGGTGACGGAACCAGGGAGCGAGCCGGACAGCGCTGCCTAGAATCTAAACAGTTGGGGTCGATTGCGCGCCTGCGAGGCCAACAGGCGTTGAAGGGCGCTGGACGGGGTGGAGTCCGCAGCTGTGACGATTGCGGTCAGGCCACGGTTTCTGGCTCCGCGACACGTCGTCATCGAGGGAGAATCACCCTCCACCATCCCCGGCCATGACTCGAATCGAATTCACTCACAGCTATAACGGTCGCGACACGTGGGTCTTTCAGATGGACCCGGCCGTCGCCTTGAACGGTACCTGCGGCTATCGCGTGCGCTACGACTCCGGCAAGCAGTGGACCGAGTGCCTGCTGCGCAAGGCGCCGCACGGTGCATCGTCCGATGAGATCAAGCAGCTCATCATCGATTGGGAAGGACGCATTCTGCGCCCAGTCGGCGGGCTCGGCACCGCCGCGTAACCGCTCGGATCTGCCGGCCGGCATGCTCAGCGTGAATACCGGCCTCGATCCGGCCGTACTCGGCCGATAGCTTCCCGCCCATCCCCCGGCCCAGGTCTCGGCTGATCGGCAAGCCGAGACCTGGGCCTGTTTGATCGCGGTTCCGCGGCTGATCGGCCTGCACAAGGGGGCGGAAGATCGCCTCCCGCCTCTCCGGGGGAATCCCACGCCCTCGGCATCGTGGCCACCCCCTCTGGACACCCCACCGGCGATCCGGGTACCGTTGCGCACCCCGATGCGTCTCTTTCCTCGTCCTTCGTGACTGTCGCCACCGCACCGAAGCCACTCTCCACGCCGCTCGTCGAGGTCCCCGGCAATGGCTTCTGAGGCACCGCGAGCGACGCCGGATATCGCGCCGAAGGCGAGCTCGGCCGACGACGATGGTGGCGACAGTTGGACCCCGCGCGGCGCCGCGATCTGGGCACTCGCTGCCTATTCGCTCGCGGCGTGCGCTCTCGGATATCCGGTCTTTCACGGCGGATTCCTCGTCTCCCCGCACAGCGACCAGTACATCGGCGGCTACGCCGTGCGCGAGTTCGGGACCGCGATGATCCGGAGCGGCCACCTCCCGCTCTGGAATCCGTACCTGTTCGGGGGTATGCCGTTCGTCGGCGCATTCGATGGCGACATCTTCTACCCGCCCACTCTCCTCCTGCGACTTCTGCTCCGGACGGACCTGGCGGTGACCTGGGCGTTCATCCTCCACGTCATGCTCGCCGGCTGGTTCACGTATCTCTGGCTCCGCGCGAGCGGACTCGGATTCGCGGCGGCGGGAGTCGCGGGCCTCGCGTACGAGCTCGGCGGCCCCATCGCGTCGTTCGTCTCGCCCGGACACGACGGCAAGCTCTACGTCAGTGCCCTCCTCCCCCTCGCCCTCTGCCTCATCCTCCTTGGCATCCGCGACGGTAAGCGCTGGTGCTGGCCCGCGCTCGCACTCACCGTGGGATGCGCCGCCCTCGCGCCACACCCGCAGATCTTCCAGTACTTCCTCCTCACCGCGGGCGCGTACGCGCTCTTCGTCGCCGCACCACTGCGATCGCCCGCGCCATCGGGTGCGGGGTCGTCACGCACATCGCGCATCGTTCGCAGCGTCCGCAGTGTCCCCGGCCGGCGGCTCGGCGCGGCCCTCGGGGCGGTCATCCTCGGACTCGTGATGTCGGCCGTGCAGTTCCTGCCGGTCGCGCAATTCGTGGCCTGGTCGCCGCGCGGCAGCCGCTCGACCGGCGCGGGGACGTATTCCTACGCGACGCAGTTCTCGATGCCCTTCGAGGACCTCCCCAACATCTACCTTCCGCAATTCACAGGCATGCTGGATCGCTACTGGGGCGGACTCGGATCGCACTGGTTCAGCGAGTATCTCGGCGCCTCGGTCCTCGTGCTCGCCGGTGCAGGACTGATCGCGGCCACTGCCGGACGCCGCCGGATCGTGCGCTTCTGGCTCGCGGTCGCGGTCGTCGCAACGCTCTGGTCACTGGGCCGCTACACGCCGTTCTATCATCTCGTGTACGCGATCGTTCCAGGAACGCCGTTCTTCCGCGTCCCCGCCGCCGCGTTCGTGATCGTCGGCCTCGCCGTCGCCGCGCTGGCCGGCGAAGGCGTCGCCTGCGTGCTGCGCCGCGGCGTCCGTGTCCGCTACGTCCTCGGGTGGCTCGGTGTCGCAGGCGTGCTCGCTATCCCAGCGGTGATTCATGCCGCCGCCCACGCGGCCGCGCAGATCTTCGGCGCACCGTGGACGCCAGGCGCCGCTGACGCGAACGCCGGGCCCGTCGCCGCGGGTGCGCTTCGCTGTCTCGTGGTCGTCGTGCTGATGGGGGCCATTCTGGCGATTCGCCGCGACGACAAGCTGAGCGCACGGGCCGCCGCCGCTGCGATCGCACTCGTGGTGGCCACCGATCTCTGGAGCATCGCGCGCGCGTATTGGTTCTTCTCGCCGCCCGCCGCCAAGCTGTACGCATCGGACGCGGGGATCGATACACTGCGCGCGCAGACAGAGCCGGTCCGCGTCCTCGCGTGGCCACTCGGACATCCACACATCCGCGCCGATCCGGAGATCGCGGGCGATGGGCTCATGATCCACCGGATCCGCCAAGTCCTCGGCTACCACGGCAACGGGATCAAACGATACGATGACCTGAGTTGGACGACGGACGGCACGCAGCCCCTGTTCACACCGCACTTCTGGCAGTTGCTCAATGTCGGCTTCCTTCTCACCGACACGGCGAAACTGTCGTTCCCAGGCGCCACCCGGATCGTGGGTCCGGTCCCGGACGCTGCCGGTGATACGCTCTATCTCTACCGGCTGGCCGGCGATCACCCCGCCGCATGGCTCACCGCGGCCGCACGGTCGCTCCCGGACACGTTCGCGCGCCTCGGCGTGATCGACCAGCACTTCGACCTGCGCCGGCTCGCGCTGCTCGAGATGGCCGCGCACGCGACGGCGCCTGAATCCATCGGACCGGCGCCTGCCGAACAGGTCATCGCGGACCTGTACGAGCCCGGCAAACTGCGCTTTCACCTCTCGGCACCGGCACCGCCAGGGACCACACTCATCGTGTCGGAGAACTTCTATCCGGGATGGCGCGCGACGGCCGATCACGTGCCGGTTCCCGTCTGGCGCGCGGACTACGCGCTGATCGGTGTGCCGCTTCCCACCGGCACGCGGACGGTGGAGCTGGCGTTCACCAGTCGCGCGGTCACGACCGGATTCCTGCTCAGTATCCTCGCGGCGCTGTTCGCAATCGCATGGTTAATTTGGCCGGCACGGCCAAATAGAGAGTAGCGACACAGAGAGTAGAAAGTAGTACAAGCGCTTCTTGTCTACTCTCTACTTTCTGCCCTTCTACTTTCTGCCATTTTTTTTGCTCTCCTTTCTCCTTTCTCCGTTCACCACCTGTTAGGTCCCTGCTGAACGCCCACCAGCAACTCCACCGGACGCCTCTCGCCCACCCTGACAGCCAGGCACTCCCGTACCGCGACGCGCCACTCCCGTTGCGCGCGGATCACGTGCGTGGCGCCGCAGCGGCACACCCATCGGTGGTAGCCGGCGGCATCGAGCGCCGGCAGCGGGAACGGCCCTGCGACCGCGATCACCGGACATCGCACCGAACAGGCGAATTGGACCCAGAACGTCCCGGGCTCCGGCGTCACCGGCGTGCGCGCCCGGCTGTCGAGCTCGCGCAGTTGGACTCGCACCTGGCGCGCACCGAGAGTGAGCATCCGCTCGGGCGGCGCACGGATGGCTCGTACGATGACCGCTCCGTCGACCGCCACGGCACCCGCGTCCAGCAGCGCTCGCGCACACACGTCGAGCGTCGTCCCGGTGGTGATGAGATCGTCCGCCACGATCACGTGCCGCCCACGCACCGTTGAACGCCACCGCCGGCGCACTGCGTACGCACCTGCGCTCTCGCCGCGTCGTTCGTCGTGCGCGAGTCCCTTCTGAGTGAAGTCGCGCAGCTTTTCGAGGACGCCCAACCGGACCGCGATGCCCGGTAAGCGAACCGCCGCGAGCGCCGTGAGCAACGCGACATGCGGCCGGCGGCCACGGTAGGATGGCACCGGCACGAGGAGAAAGGACTTCGCTGGGCCCGCGCCGGCCGCGCCGGCCTGTACCTCGGCGACACTCGCCGCGAGGGCCCGCGCCAGCGGCTCGGCCCCCGCGAGCCAATCACCCCGCCGCTCTTTGAACGCGACCACCGCCTGATACAGTTCGCCGAAACTGCGCCGGGGTGATCCGGCCCGGCCCCGATACGCGGCGACGACGCGCCCATACGCGAGGCCTTCGGCGAGCACGGCGCGGCTGCAATCGGCGCACACCACGCCATTGGTGGTGGCAGACCATCCCTCGAGCGCGATGTCGTCGGTCGCGCAGACGAGACATCGGCGCTCGGCGATCAGTTCGCCGAACGATGGCCGGAAGCCCCGCTCACTCGCGCCGCGGGCGCCCCGGTACGCGATGTCCCACGCCGCTATCCGGAACGCCGGCGGAAAACCCCACGCCGCACGCACTGCACGCCACCATGACCGGACGGGAACGCCGCGCACGACCCGAACATCGGCGGCGGATTCCGGGATGCCACATCATCCGAACGCCGCCACCGCCCCCCGACGCGGCCGGTACAGCAGTTTCTCCTTTCTCCCTTCTCCGTTCTCCCCTCTCGCTTCTATCCGACCAGCGGCATGACCTCGGATGCGAACCGCTCCATCTCCTCGAGCTGTGGGCTCGACTGCAGCAGCAGAAGATCCACGCCCGCATCCGCGAACGCACGCACTCGCTCGGCCACCTGTTCCGGCGTGCCGACCAGGCCCGCGCGTAATCCGCGGTTCGACACCGAGTAATCCTCGAGGCTCACCCGCTGTTCGAGTTTGGTGTGCGAGATCCAGTCCTGATAGTTCCCGTATCCGGGCGAGCCTGGCGCCACGTTGGTGATCCGCTCGACCTCGCGTTTGGCCTCCGCTTCCGTCGGCCGCACGATCTCGTACGCCGCCATGCCAAATGTCATCGGAGGCAGTCCGAGCGCGGCGCGGCGCGCACGCATGTCGGCGATCTTGGGGGCAATGCGCTCCGGTGGGTCGCCGTGCATCACGTACGCATCACACTGGCTGGAGATCAGGGTCTTGGCGGCTTCGGATTCACCACCCGCATAGATCGTCGGCAACTTCTTCGGCTTGGGCACCAGGACCGTTTCATCGACCGAATAGTACTTGCCCGCGTGCGAATACCCCGACGTCGTCCACGCGCCGTGCACGACGCTCAGCCACTCGTTGGTCCGGGCGTAGCGATCGTCGTGCTCCTCGAAATGAACGCCATAGCGCCGCGCCTCATCCGCCCACCAGCTCGACACCACGTTGAGCGAGATCCGGCCGGGTGCGATCAGATCCATGTTCGCAGCCTGCTTGGCGAGGATCGCAGGCTGGTGAAATGTCGGCCGGACTGCGACCATCATCTCCAGACGTTCCGTGACCGCCGCCAGTGCAGCCGCGGTCGACCATGCGTCGAGCGCCGGGGCATTGATGCCCTTGATGTCATTGAGAAACAGCTCGGCGACGAGCGTCAGATCGTATCCGATCTGTTCGCTGCGGCACGCGAGCTTCTTGGCGTAGCTCCAGGATACTTCCATGCCCTCGTCGCCCGCGTTGCGGAGCCAGCCGCCAAAGACGGGAAGCCAGTATCCGTAGCGGATGCGCCCGCGGGATGTCGTTCCGGTCGTTCCAGGCATCTACCGGGCCCCCGCGCGCGGCTTCGTGCGCGTGTTGCCGTTCGCGCTGCTGCTCGCCTTGCTGCGGGCCGGTGTCGCCGGCCGCGGCGCGTCGCCAGTCTCGGGCGCCGACCCGTCGGCCTGGCCGGCCGGCATCTCATCGCCCACCCGTGTCAGCAGATAATCGACGAGCCGCTCGTGCGGGTCGAACCCGATGACGTTGCGAGCATCGGCGACGAAGTTCGACAGCGCGTTGACATCGTAGAAGTACGGCTTCCCGTCGCGGTCGTCGATCAGCAACTCGATCCCGCCGACATCCAGATGCGTCCGGCGCGCGATCCGCTCGGCGATCGCAATGATGTCGCGCGGCGGATCGGCGCGTTCGACGCGCATGCCCGTCTTCGGTGCATCGAGTGCGCAAGCCGACCGCGAGAGCGCACGGCCGTCAGTCGTCTGGCACACGTCGGCCGGGCACAGGTTGAACATCGAATCCGGTCCCGGAAAGACGTTGATGCCGTACAGGAATTGCCCGCCGAGGACTTCCAGCCGCGTGATGTGGCCAGCACGCATCGGCGCCATCTCCTGCACGAGGGCGACGCCGTCCACGCCGAAGTCGAATGTCCCGCGCTCCCCGGCTGCCGCGAGGGCTTCCGCATTCTCGAACCGCTCGATCCCAGCGCCACTCCCGCCGATGTTGGCCTTCACCAGGATCGGAAACCGCAGGCCGGCGGCCGCCGCTACGACCGACTGCGGGCTGTTCGCGAGCCGCGTCTTGGGGTACGGCACAGCGAGTTCCTCGAACACGTCGAGTTGGAGCGCCTTCGACGTATCCATCTGGTATGCGGACGCGCCATTCACGACCGGGACGCCGATTCGGTCCAGGTACCGCAGCCACTGCAGCGTGTAGAACGTCGATTGGCCGTGTCCGCGCAGGTAGGCGGACGGGCTCGCACGGTTGAACACCAGCGAGTACGGCACGCTGCGCTCTGATGGGTCGTACGAGTGCGAGGCGGCATCGAGCCGGACGTATGGCACGCCCCGCCGATCCAGCTCGGCGAAGAGGGGGCGGAACCAATCGGGGTGCTCGTGGAAGATGGCGATCGGGTTCACTGGGACTCGCGAATGAAGGAGTGCGACGGGAGGTACCGGTACCGTGGTACCCCGTAAGATAGCGATTTGGCGATTCGGCTCATGGACCTGGCCCGCAGATCCACTGTCACAATTGGAGCCAGGTGCATGTCACTCCACGTCGTCGATGGACCGCGGCCAATCCTCCTTCAGCAGCCGGGACATGGCACGGTCCGCCAGCCGGCGCCCGCCGGTTTGGCACCGGGCACAATAGTTCGTCTCGTTCGACGCGTAACGGATGCGCTGCACCGGCGCCCCGCAGTCGGGACACGGTTGCCCGTACCGGCCGTGGACGGCCATCTCATCGTGGAATGCCGTCACCTTCTCCGGAAACTCGTGGGCCGTGGCCGCGCGCAGACGGCTGGTCCATTCCGTCAGTACATCCTGCGTCGCATCGTAGAGCCGGCCGATGTCGGCGTCGGACATCTTGGTGGACAGCGCCATCGGCGACAGCCTCGCCCGATGCAGGATCTCATCCGAGTAAGCGTTCCCGATGCCGCTGAACAGCCGCGGATCGGTCAGCGTCCGTTTGAGGGTATGGCGCTCCAAAGCCAATCGCGCGGCGAACGCAGACCGGTCTGCACCCAGTACTTCGAGTCCCCCGCGGTCGAATGCCGCCAGCGCGGCCTCTCCCTGGACGTAGTGGAGCGACGCCCGGCGAGTAGTCCCCGCCTCGGTGAAATAGAGAGTGCCCGGCGGAACAGTGAACGTCGCGAGGATCAGGCGCGCAGCGATGGCCGGCGGTTTCCGCCCCCGGCCTCGCGCCTCTCCGGCCCCCGCCGCGGCCCCGGCGGCCACCGTATCGCGCCACCGGAGGCGTCCCGCAATCATGAGATGGATGACCAGGAACCGATCGGTGTCGAGAACCAGCACGATCCGCTTCCCCGAGCGCCGGATACCCGTGAACCGCCGGCCGACGGCGTCGGCGATCGGTGGTTCGACGCTCCGTAAAACGAATGGTTTGGCGATCGTCACCGCCGTCAGCGGCTGCCCCATGAGCCGTTCGGCCAGTTGCTCCACGTACACCTGGATGTCGGGTAACTCAGGCATTTGCTTGATCATGCCTCCGCGCGCCGGTACATTGCCAGTCCGGGTTTGCCCCGCCACATGTATCGTGCTGTACGTGCCGCGTCTCCATGTCGCGCGAGTAGCTCAGTTGGATAGAGCGTCGGCCTCCGGAGCCGAAGGTCGCAGGTTCGAATCCTGTCTCGCGCATGCTCCCGCAACAACTTACGGCTTCACTCCGCTGGCACGGCTGTCACACGTGTCACACGGGCTCACCTCTCATCGAAGCCGGGCATGTCGCGGTGTGGCTCGATGGAGAAGTCGAGCTGCTCGCCGCGATTTGGATTCCAGTCGCCATCGAGCGCCCGCGCGTAGAGGTCCGTGGTGAGCTCCGTGGTGAGCTCCGTGGTGGAGTGACCGGCCCACTTCGCGACCACCGTTCGCCGGGATCTGCACGCCATTCCGCGTCAACAGCAGCGCGTGGGCGGCTTGCATCGCAAAGACAACATATGTAGAGTATGTCATGCCTCGGCTGCCAAACACGTCACCTCAGACCCTCAGCGTTCTCGAACTGTTGCTCGAGTCGCCGCGCTCATGGCACTACGGCTATGCGCTCAGCCAACTCACAGGTCTCCAGTCCGGAACGCTCTATCCGATTCTCCTGCGTCTCGCGGATCAGGGCTGGCTCGAGACCCGCTGGGCCGAACCAGAACAACCCGGCCGGCCGCCACGCCATACCTATCGCCTCACGGGAGAAGGCGCGAAGGCGGCGCGAACGAAGCTCGCTGAGGCGGCACCTTTGAGAAAGATTCGTCGCCTCGCCTCTGTGCCAGGGAGCTGTTAATGCAGATGCGCGGGTTCCTCGGACGTCTCGCCGATGACTTGGCTCGACAACTGCTCAGCTGGCTGCACCGACGAGTTGAGCCCGGGTCACGCGAGTGGCTCGACGCGTTGACAGCAGAATCGGAATGCGCCGATGACGGGTGGCAACGACTACGCTGGGCTTTGGGCGGAGTGCCACTCGTGTGGACGATCAACAAGCGCCGTCAGATGAACGAACCTGCCCGCGGCACCATGCGCGCACTGATCGCTCCCGGCGTCGCAAATATCGTGGCCATCGCGGGCTGGCATGCAGTGACAATCCAGGCGATTTACGTCGCGACTCGGTTCTTTCGCTGTCACCTCTTCTTCGGAAATCAACCGGGAGGATGCCAGGAACATCCTTTCGTCTTCGCCTCAATCGCCATCGGCGGCGGAGTTCTCGGCATGATCATCGCACTTGCGTTGCGCGCAAGATTCGCGGCGTATTGGTGGGCCGTGATTGCCGGGTTCAACACGGTGGGATCTGTTTGGTATCTCCGCTCCGGCATCGTCGACTTGCCTCGGTATGGCGCGACGCAGTCGGCGATGCTGATGGCGGCAACCTTCGGCGTAGTTCTGGCCGCGATCGTGCGAGAAACTCCGTGGACGGAGACTGACCACGGTCCCGTGCACCACGTCGGCGACAGCGCCTGGGCTCCTGCATCCCTTCTGAGCCGGCACCGTATCACGGCGCACGTCATCGCGGGTACGATCAGCTTCGCCATGGCGGATTCTCTTATTCGCATGCGCGACCGTCATCTCCTTGCGGATAACGTGAACCATTATGCGGTCCTCGGGTCCGCCATGTTCGCGGCGATCCTCGCCGGACTGATCGGCCGGCACGCCTGCCGGGTACCGGTCGCCCGAGCCGCTCACGTCGATCCCGCGATCACGCTGCGCACGGAGCAGAAGCGCCGGTAGAAGCTTACTTCCCGAAATGGAGACCCGTATGAAGCGTGAGCGCGCGTTGCAGGTCGTCCTGGTCTTGGCGGGTTTGTATTATCTCACCTGGGCCTTGATCACGTTCGATCTCCTGTGGCATTCCAGTTGGCTTCAGGGCCATCAGGATGCCTTGCCGATGTTCACGAGCGTTAACGGCGTGCTCGGGGTCTTTCTGTTGCTGGCTGTCAAGCAGCCGGCAAGGCATCGCTCCCTGATCGCTTACGGGGCTTGGTCAAGCCTTGCCCATGCGTTCACGATGACAATCCAAACAGCCGAGGCCTGGGCGCATGGGATTCACAGAGCCGACAGTCCCCAGGACATCGTGATCAATGCCGCTGTTGGAGTCTTGCTCCTTGTAGTCCTTTTAGGCCTTCCGGCAAAAGAACCAGCACTGGCCCGCCCTGCCCCTGTCAGTGGGTCGCGCCTGGCCGAAGCGTAAAGCACCTGGTCTGCCGCGGCGATTTGGGGCTCTCCGGTAATTTCGGGCATCGCGTGCGCCGGAGCTTGCCGCGCTCCCTGACTGTTGGTACGTTTTTCGGTGCGCTGTAGGCTTTGTACGTCGCAGTAAAGGCTTCCGGCAAAACGACTTCGCTGACGCGCGCAGGATGCGCGGGCCTCCGCGGGTCGTTCCCCTCCCCCACTCGCCGGTCGCTGCAGTCTCTCCTCCGGCACTTCCTGCGCATTGCATCGGCCTATCTATTGGTCCGCTCTGATCCCCGGTCTCGTCGTCTCCGGCGTGATCGTCGCGGGCGCGAGTCTCGTCCTGATCTTCGGCCGGGTCGGTGAGATGCACGGACCCACCGAACGGATCTATCTCGCAACGGACCACACTCGCTCGGTCACACCCGGCACCGACGTCTGGCTCGACGGCAAACCGGTTGGCAAGGTCGAATGGATCCAGTTTCAGCCGCCCACCACTGACACCGCGTACCGCATGCTCATCGCGATCGATGTCCCCGCGTCGGTCCGCCGGCGCCTTCGCCGTGACACCCGGGCGCGCATCAGCGGCGGCACGAGTTTCATCGGAGCGCCCGTGATCGATCTGGCCAGCGGTTCCGCGTCGGCCCCCGAGTTGGCCGACGGCGACACGCTCCAGACGATTCCGCGTGGGGAGTTCGATGGGGCGCGCGCGTCCCTCGCCATCGCCGCGCAGAACCTCCCGCAGATCGTCGACAACGTGCGCGAAGTCAAAGCGGAGGTCTTCTCGCCAAGTGGGACGATCGGCGCCGTGGGAAACGGCCACGGCGTCACACGGCCGCTGGCCTCCATCACCGACAACCTGGCGACGCTCGCCTCCCGCCTCGACCGCCGCGCGGCAATGCACCACGCCGGTGCCGAAGACCTGTCGGCCCGCGCGCGCCGCGTGATCGCCGCGGCCGACTCCGTGCGCCGGTCCGCCGCCGCCCAAGCCGCTAGCGCGAGCCGCTCACACAACGATTCCGCCATGGTCCGCACGATTCAGGATGCGCGCGCCCAGATCGACTCGGTGCAGCGCCTCCTCGCGTCGTCCGCCGCGGACTCGGCCGGCCCGTCCCCTGCCATCGCGCGCCTGAAGCAACGGATGTCGGACCTCGACGCGCAGCTCGCCAGCCTCCTCACCGACATGATCCGGCGGCCGATGCGCTACCTCACGTTCTGATCCGCGATTCCACCTCCGTACGCTCGAACGACCCCTCCCTCCCTGTTGGCCGGGCTGCTCTCGCCAGCCGCGAACCGCCGTCACGCTACTCCCCCCCGTGGACATAGTCGATCTCAAACGCAAGAACATCGCTGAGCTGCAAGCGGTGGCCGAAGACCTCCAGATCACGAATATCTCCGGTCTTCGAAAACAGGATCTCATCTTCCGCATCGAGCAGAAGCTGCTCGGCTCCGATGTCGCGCTCCACGCCGAAGGCGTGCTCGAGATCGTGGACGAGGGCTACGGCTTTCTCCGCAGCCAGGATTGGAGCTACCTCGAGGGGCCGGACGACATCTACGTATCGCCGTCCCAGATCAAGCGCTTCGATCTCCGGACGGGCGACACGATCGCCGGCCAGGTGCGGCCACCCAAGGAATGGGAACGCTACCTCGCGCTGCTCCGCGTCGAGACGATCAACGGAGACCCGCCGGTCGCCGGCGCGGCGCGGCCTATTTTCGATAACCTGCGCCCCCGCTACCCCGACCAGCGTCTCCACTTGGAAACCGCGGGCGGCGACATCAGCATGCGCGTCGTCGACATCGTCGCGCCGATCGGCAAAGGCCAGCGCGGGCTGATCGTCGCCCCGCCGCGCGCGGGGAAGACGATCCTCCTGCAGAAGATGGCGAACGCCATCGTCGAGAATCACCCCGAAGTCACGTTGATCGTGCTGCTCATCGACGAACGGCCGGAAGAGGTCACCGATTTCCAGCAGAACGTGCCCGCCGCCCAGGTCATCAGCTCGACGTTCGACGAGCCGGCGACGCGGCACGTACAGGTCACCAACATGGTGATCGAGAAGGCCAAGCGGCTGGTGGAGCACGGCCGCGATGTGGTGATCCTCCTCGACTCGATCACCCGGATGGCGCGCGCGCACAACACGATCGCTCCCCATTCCGGCAAGATCCTGTCGGGCGGCGTCGAGGCGCAGGCCCTGCAGAAGCCGAAGCATTTCTTCGGCGCGGCCCGCAAGATCGAGGGGGGCGGCTCATTGACCATCATCGGAACTGCCCTCGTGGAAACCGGCTCCCGGATGGACGATGTCATCTTCGAGGAGTTCAAGGGAACGGGCAACATGGAGCTGGTGCTCGACCGCCAGATCGCCGACCGCCGGATCTACCCGGCCATCGATGTCGCACGGTCGGGCACTCGCAAGGAGGAGTTGCTCTTCGCGCCGGTCGAGGCCAACCGGGTCTTCCTCCTCCGCAGTTTCCTCGGCGACATGCCGGAAGACGAGGCGATCTATTTCCTCCTGGAACGCATGATGCGAACGAAGACCAATAAGGAATTCTTCGTCAGCATGGCCGAAGGCTGAGACACGACATGGCGGACGGCACCCGGCTCCTGGGCATCGACTACGGCGACCGCCGGATCGGACTTGCGGTGAGCGATCCCACGGGCACGATCGCGACGCCCGCAGGCCATCTCGTGCGCCGCCCGGGGAAACGCGCCCCCGTGGCAGCCCTCGTGAAGCGGGCCGAGGAGCTGGGCGCGACTGGGTTTGTCATCGGGCTCCCGCTGGACGCCGAGGGCGGCGAACCGCCCCGTGCGGCCGAGGTGCGGGTCGTTGGCGCCGAGCTCGCGAAGCGGACGGGATACCCGGTGCGGTATGTCGATGAGCGCTTCACCACGGCGATCGCCCTGCGAGCCGTCCACGCCGTTGGCGGCTCCGCCCGCGGGCGCAAGGGAGACGTCGATGCACTCGCCGCCGCCGTGCTGCTGCAACATGCGCTCGCGCTCCCCGGCTGACCGGCACCGCATGGCCGCCGCCCGCCTCCCTGCACTGGCGATCGCGATGGCCATCGCCGGGGGAATGGCCGCCGCGTGTGGCGGCGAACCGCACGGAGTCCCGGCACACGTCGTGATTCCGATCGGCGCCTCGTTTCGCGCCGCCGCGGACTCGCTCGGACGCGCGGGCATCGTCGAGTGGCCACGGGCGTTCAGCGTCTATGCGAGCCTGACGCACCGCGATCGCGTCCTCAAGGCCGGCACCTACCTCCTGCAGCGCGGGATATCATGGTCTCAGGCTCTGGACGCGTTGACTCGCGGCAAGGGCCTCGTGCACACGATAACGATCCCCGAAGGATGGAATCTGGCCGAGATGGTGCCGGCACTGTCGCACGCGCTGCTCGTGCCCCCGGAGTCGGTCGAGGCGGCGGCACGCGATACGGCGCTCCTGTCGCGCGTCAGCGCCACGAGCGGGACGCTCGAGGGCTTTCTCTTCCCGGACACGTACTCGTTCCCCGACGGGACGACCGCGCGGGCTGCGATCGGCGAGATGGTGCACGAGTTCGAGCGCGAGTGGAAGCCGCAATGGGACGAGGAACGCGCAGCGCTCGGCATGAGCCGCAATGATGTCGTCACGCTGGCGTCGATCATCGAGAAGGAAGCGCGCCTCAGCGAGGAACGCCCGGTCATCTCCGCGGTCTATCACAATCGGCTGCGGCTCGGGATGCCCCTGCAGGCCGATCCGACGATCCAGTACGCGCTCGGACACCACGTGGGACGCGTCACGTTCAAGGACCTCGACGTCGTGTCGCCGTACAACACCTACCGGCACCCGGGACTCCCGCCCGGACCGATTGGAAGCCCAGGCACGGCCAGTCTCGACGCGGCGGTCGCGCCGGCCGATGTCCCCTATCTGTATTTCGTCGCGGCGCCGGACGGCCATCACGAGTTCCGCACGACGTTCGCGGAGCACACCGAGGCCCGCCACGAGTTGCAGCACAAGACGGCCAAGCACAAGCCCGCGCCGTCGCCGCCATCGTGACCGGCCCGCACGCGCCGCCTGGCCAGCCGGCTCCGATTCCGCCCTACCGCCTGATCGCGATCACCGATGACCTCAGAGACGGGCAGGACGGCCTCGCGGATCGAGCTGCCGCCGCCGTGCGAGGCGGCGCGACCATGGTGCAGCTCCGTCTCAAGCACACCGATGCACGCGTCCTGGCCAGTGTCACCCGGGCGTTGGTCGCGCGCGTCCCGGTCCCCGTGATCGTGAACGACCGCGCGGACATCGCACTCGCCTGCGGCGCCGCCGGCGTGCACGTGGGGCCGGACGACATCCCGGCGGCGGCGATTCGCCGCATCGCCCCGCCGGGCTTTCTGATCGGAGTCTCGGTGGGAAGCGAGAGTGAGATCTCCAACGCCGCCGGCGGCGACTACACGGGGATCGGCCCCGTTTATGGCAGCCTTTCAAAGCTCGACGCCGGCAACGCCATCGGTCTCCTCGGATTCGCGCACCTCGCCGATGCGGCCGGACTGCCCGCGGTCGCGATCGGCGGGATCACGACCGCGACCGCGGCCGATGTGATGGCCGCTGGCGCGTCCGGGATCGCGGTCATCGCGGCGATCTTCGGAGCCAGTGATCCGGAGGCGGCTGCACGTTCGCTCCGGCGCGCGATCGGCCGGCCATGACCACAGGGATGGCCGCGGTCGTCTCCGCGCGCGGCGCGCACCGCATCGCACGCGGCCACCCGTGGGTGTTCAGGAGCGACGTCACCACGCGTCCCGACGCCCCCGCCGGCGTCCTCGCGGTCCGCGACGGTCACGGCCGTCCGCTCGGCTGGGCGCTCTGGAGCCCGCGTTCCGAGATCGCGCTGCGGCTTCTCGATCGCGACCCCCGTGCGGACATCGGCCGGGCGTGGTGGCGCACCCGGATCGGGGCCGCGCTTGCCCGCCGCGTCGCCGTGGCCCGAGACACCACGGCCTACCGCGTGGTGCACGGCGAGGCGGATGGCTGCCCGTCGCTCATCTGCGATCGCTACGACCGCTGGCTGGTCGTGCAGCTCCTGAGCGCGGGTCTCGAGGCCTGCCGCGCTGACATCATCTCCGCACTTGCCGATGCGACCGAGCCGCTCGGCATCCTCGCCCGCCATGATGTCGCCACCCGGCGCAAGGAAGGACTCGGCGACGTCGTGGAGGTACTCGCGGGCACGGTGCCCACGGAGATCGAGGTGCTCGAGCATGGGGTCCGGTATCTGGCCGCGCCGTGGGACGGCCAGAAGACCGGTGCGTTTCTCGACCAGCGGGAGAACCGCGTGCTGGCCGGGCAGCTCGCCCGGGGACGCGCATTGGACTGCTTCAGCTATCACGGCTCCTTCGCGCTCCACCTCGCACGGCGAGCCGAGCACGTGACGGCCCTCGACAGCTCCCCCGCGGCACTCGTGCGCGCGGAAGCCAACGCCGCGCTCAACGGGGCGACGAACATCACGTGGATCGAAGAGGACGCGTTCACCTACCTCAAGGCCGCCGAGCGGCGCCGCGAACGGTTCAGCATCGTCGTGCTCGATCCTCCGGCGTTCGCGAAAACGCGTGCGTCTGCCGGGTCGGCGCTGCGCGGCTACAACGAGATCAATCTGCGCGGCATGCGCCTGCTCGAACCGGGCGGCGTGCTGCTCACCGCGAGTTGCAGCCACCACGTCAGCAAGGCGGCGTTCCTGGACATGCTCGCCGGGGCCGCGGCCGACAGCGGCCGCCGCGTCGCGCTGCGCCGCGTGCTGGGACAGGCAACCGACCACCCGGAGCTTCTCACGGTGCCCGAGACCGGTTACTTGAAGGGCGCACTCGTGGAAGCCCTGGACTAACAGCCGTCCGCCGGCCAACATCTCGCCGTGTACCCTCCCGCGTCGCCTTCGGCCACGCCCGCGACGCCGGATTCTGTCCCAGCGCCGCCCACGCGTGGTTTGCATCAGCCGGCCGTTCGCCGGGCCCTGGCCGTCGTCCTCTTGGTCAACGTCGCGGTCGTCGCGGCCAAGACCGCGGTCGGGTTGAAGACAAACGCCCTCACGGTTCTCGGATCGGCGCTCGAATCGGGGCTCGATCTCCTCAACATCGTCATCGGGATGACGCTCGTCACGGTCGCCGCACGCGCGCCCGACGAGGAGCACCCCTACGGTCACGAGAAGTTCGAATCGCTCGGCACGCTCGTCATCGTGGGATTCCTTTCGATATCGTGCTTCGAGTTGCTGCGCGGAGCCGTGGAACAACTGCTTCACCGCGCGACGCCGCACGCGCCGACGCTGGCGGATTTCGCCGTGATGGTCGCGACGATCGCCGCGAACGGTTTCGTCGCGTGGTATGAACGGTCGCGAGGTCGCGCACTGGGCAGTGCGTTCCTGCTCGCCGACGCCAGGCACTCTGGCAGTGATCTGTATGTGACGGCGCTGGCGCTCGTCTCGCTGTTCGTGACACGCGTGGGCCGCGGCGGTCTCGATGCACCGCTGGCGATCGTCGTCGCCGCGCTGATCGCGCGCAACGGCTACGCGATCCTCAAGGGCTCCGTGCCCGTCCTCGTGGACCAGCGGGCGGTCGATGCGGCGCGCATCCGCGAGTTGGTCACGCAAGTGCCACGCGTCACGGACGTGCGACAGGTGCGCTCGCGCGCGACATCATCCGGCCTGTTGTTCGCCGAGGTCACCATCGGCGTTGCGGCCGCCACCTCGGTCGCGGAGGCACACGCGATCTCGGACGCGGTCGAGACACAGATCATCATTGGGCTGGGCGCGGCCGAAGTCACCGTGCATGTCGAGCCAGCTTAACGACTTGCGGAATTCGAGAAGGGGTCTACCTTAGTCCCGGGAGCCGTGTCTCTAACCCCTTTCTCTTGCGCGATCGCTCACTCCGCCAGCAGTACGACGAAGAAGTCGACCAGGCAGTCGAGCTGTATAAGGAGTCGCTCCCTCGCAATGCGATCCTGAGCATTGGTGACGAGGCGGTGGCGGCAATCCGCCAGCAAACGCAGCTCGGGTTGACCGAGCTCCTGCTGTACGAAGAAGTGAACCGGATCATCAAGCGCCGCCTGGGTATCAAGGATTATCCCGCATGGCGGCGGCGGATGCTCCGCCTGCTCAAGGAATACCGGCGCGCCGAGCATTGGGGACTGCGCCCCGAGAGTCCCCTCGTGCGCGAGATTCAACCCGATCAGGGATCGCACGTGCTCCTCGCCGGCGAGACCGCCGAGCGCGCCGCGCTGTACCTCGCCGCGAATGGTTGCGAGGTGACGACCGTCGAACTCTCGTCGGATGCGATGGAGCGTGTGATGACGGCGGCCGGCAAGGCGGGACTCATGTCGCGCGTACATGAATGGCCCACCGGTATCGGCCACTGGCGCCCAGACTGCCCGTTGAATGCGGTCGTGTGTACCCCGTCGGCATTCGCTGGACTCACGCCGGCCGAGGTGAGCAAGGTCATCGCGCTGTTCCAGGAAGCGACGATGGATGGCGGCGTACACCTGGTCGAGACGATCGTCGCTGGCCAGGATGCGATGTCACTCGCCGAGTTACGTTCGCGTTACGTGGGTTGGGACATCAGCATCGAGCGAGACGGCAGCGCATCCCGTTCCTTCGTCGCTCGGAAAAGCGCCGCGTAGCATACGGTCCAGCCGTGGCGAATTGACACGAACGTCTCCCGGATTCGTGTCGTATCACGACACGTCGCGAGACAGGGCCGCGGAGCGCTGCAACTAAAGCGCACCCTGGCAAACACTTAGAAAATCCGGCGCGGTGGCACCCGAGATGCCTTGGGTCTATCACACCCGTCTCGCAACTTTGCGCGGTGGGTGTCTCACTCGGGAGTGCCCTACTATGAAGAACAACATTCGGCAGCGTCCTGTTGCTGACGAGCCCGTCGGCATCGTGATTTCTGGAGGATCGCGCGACGAAGTGCTTCCCCGCGTCTGGGCCTACATCTGGGGTCCCGTGCCGGCTGAGGACGAAAACAGCTCCAAGGCGGCCTAACCCCGGCGTCGCCACTCGTTGAACTGCACTTGCCGTCCGACTAAAAGCAGTCGTCGAGCGCAGTAGGCGCCGTTCGGGAACCGCGGGTCGGCCTGTTCGGCCAACGGCGCATCTCCATCGCCAGTCGCCGAAGCGCGAGTCGCCGAAGGCAGTAAAGGCCGGTTGCAGCGAGTCGCCGAAGGCAGTAAAGGCCGGTTGCAGCACGCTGCTGCAGCCGGCCTTCGCCTTTTCCCCAGATCGTGTGTCCAGGGTCGTGATGCGGTCCTTGATGCGCGTAGCGCGCGACGACGCTCCGGTCTCCTGGAGTGCCGCCGCGCGCTATGCGGAACAGTCAGCTAGCGACGCGCCTTTTTCCGGCCGCCCTTCTTCGCCGACTTTCTCGCCGACTTCTTGGCGCCCTTCCTCTTGCCTTTCTTGGCTGCCATACAATCAGCTCCATTGGTGGAGTGAAACACCCGGCCGATCCCCCGGTGGAGCGGCAGGCGCGGTCCCATCGGATCCGGCGTGAAGCCGGACGGATGAGAGCCGAGGATGCACGGTCGCTTCAGGACCCGTGCAGCGGAAGCGCGCGGTCATCGCGCGCGAAAGTTCATGTGTGCCGAAACCGCCGTGGCGCGTGCTCACGATCCGGCCACGCAGGCGTCTGCGCCCGGTACCGCCGTCGTCGCGAATCCGATCGAGGCGGGGATCACGCCACTCCCGCGGAGGCGAGAGAACCAGCCAGAGCGGTGGGCGCGGGTGCGCCGTCCATCTCGCCTGACCGAAGCCGTGTTCGCGCCCTGATACCTGGTGGTGCGACACTCCGCCCTTGCGGCTGGTGAGCGGCACCATCTACGCTGGCGGCGCGAGCAATCATGCAATGCGAAAACCGTGAACTGAGATATCGGACTCGCTGTGTGACTGGTGATGCGCGAACGGACCGTCGTTGTCCGCATCGCGAATATAGGACGCACCAAAATGCATTGCAATACGTAAAAGTTGTGGAATCACGATTCATGGATGCGAATCGACGTGCGATCCCGGGGTTCAGCTCGCCGGATGCAGCGCACGCATCGCGACCCCGATCGATGCGATTGCATGCGGTCACGCGGCGAATGTACATGCCGATGGACGCATCGCGCGATCAATCGCCCGCTGCCCGATGCACGCATCGCCGGTGCGATTTCATCGCGTTTTTCATAGGAGAATCGTGCTGCGCGCGACAACGCCGCGTGCCGGCCGATGACGCGTCGGGCGCGGCATCGCGCCGCGCAGCGCGGCCGCGCATCCGGGTCTCGTGGCGCATCGCGGGGATCGCGGGATCATACCGGTCAGCCCCGCCTCGCGCGGCCGAACCGCACGCAGATCCGCGGTGCGGCTTGGGATGACCCTTCCCGTGTATTGCGACCCTCGCGGCGTCGCGCGGCGTCGCGCGGTGCCGTTCATCGGCTGGCGCCGCCGGTCCCGGCGTGCGAGCTTTCGGTCCGCGCCGGTCATCTGGCGCGGTTTTTTTTCCTCTGGCTTGGAGCAGATCTCTCGGTGCGCGCTCTCGTAAAACGAACGGCCGGCCCCGGCCTGGTGCTCACGGAAGTCCCGACACCCACGATTCGGGCGGATGAGGTGCTCATCCGCGTCCGGCGCGCCGGTGTCTGCGGCACGGACGTACACATCTACACCTGGGATGACTGGGCCAAGGGACGCATCAAACCGCCGATCATCGTCGGTCACGAGTTCGCCGGAGACGTCGTCTCGACCGGCCCGCTCGTCACCGATGTCCAGGTCGGCGACCGCGTGACGGCCGAAGGCCATATCGTCGACGGCCACTGCCTGCTCTGCCGGACCGGCAACTCGCACGTCTGCCCCTACACCCGGATCATCGGCGTGGACCGCGACGGATGCTTCGCGGATTTCATCGCCATGCCGGCGACCAATGTCTGGCGCCTGGATCCCGCGATCTCCTATGAAATCGGCGGCATCCACGATCCAATGGGCAATGCGTTCCATACCGCGCTGACCGCCGAGATCCCGGGCGCCAATGTGCTGATCACGGGGTGCGGTCCGATCGGTCTGTTCGCGGTGGGAATCTGCAAAGCGGCCGGTGCCGCACGCGTCATCGCATCCGATATCAACGAGACCCGCCTGGCGCTCGCCCGCCGCATGGGCGCCGACGATGTCGTCCACCCCGGCGAAGCCGATGCCGTCGTCCGTGGCGCAACGGATGGCCTGGGCGCCGATGTCGTCCTCGAGATGTCGGGCGTGCCCGCCGCCGTTCACCAGGCGCTCGATCTTGTCCGCGTCGGCGGCCGCGTCCAGATGCTCGGCATTCCCGCCCGGCCCATGGAGATCAACCTCGCGACGCAGGTGATCTTCAAGGGCATCACGATCTACGGCGTTGTCGGCCGGCGGATGTACGACACGTGGATCTTGATGAGCCGGTTTCTGCGGTCCGGCCGGTTCGACCCCACACCCGTCATCACGCACCGCTTCCCGCTCGAAGCCGTAGACGAGGCGATGCGCGTCATCCAGCAGGGAGAAGCCGGGAAGGTCGTCTTTGAAATCGGCTGACGCTGCCCATATCATTCGCCGATGGCCGCCACCACCCAGCCGACCCCGTTTGCGGCCAGCATGGCCGCGGAGATCGATCAGCTCAAGCGCGATCGGGTCTACAAGCGCCTGAATTATCTCGAGAGCCCACAGGGTCCCCGGGTCCGCATGGAAGGCCGCGGCGAGATCCTGATCCTCTCCTCCAACAACTACCTCGGCCTCTGCGATGAGCCCAGCGTCGTCCAGGCCGGCATCGCCGGGCTGCAGACCCTCGGCGCCGGTACCGCCAGCGTGCGGTTCATCTGCGGCACATTCGCCATCCACCGGACACTGGAGGCCGAGCTCGCCCGCTTCGTGGGCACCGAATCGTCGCTGTCGTTCGTATCGGCGTGGAACGCCAACGAGGGGTTCACCGCCACCGTCGTCGGCGAAGGCGATGCGGTCCTGTCCGATGCCCTCAACCACGCATCCATCATCGACTCGATGCGGCTGGCCAAGGCGATCACCAAGTGCACGACCGCCGTCTACCGGCACGGGGACATGGACGACCTCGTGGCCAAGCTGGAAGCGACGCGCGGCGCCCGCCGCAGGATCATCTGGACCGATGGCATCTTCTCGATGGAAGGCAGCATCGCCAAACTCCCGTCGATCCTCGAGATCGCCCGCCGGTTCGGCGCGATCGTCGTCGTCGACGATTCGCACGCCACCGGCGTGATCGGCGAAACTGGCCGCGGCACGCCCGAACACTGCGGGGTCTTCGGCGAGGTCGATGTGATCACCTCCACCCTGGGCAAAGCACTCGGCGGCGCGTCGGGCGGGTTCGTCGCGGGCCCCGAAGCCGTGTGCGACATCCTCACGCAGCGCTCACGCCCACAGCTATTCTCGAACGCGCTCCCGCCAACGGTCGCGTCGAGCGCGCTCGCCGCGGTGCAGTTCGTGGCCGCCCACCCGGAGCGCGTACGCACGCTTCGGGACAACACACGCTACTTCCGCGAGCAGATCAGCGAGGCGGGGTTCAAGCCGCTCGCGGGTGAGACGCCGATCGTCCCGATCATCGTCGGCGAAACCGCGACCGCGATTCAGATGAGCGACATGCTGCTCGACGAAGGCGTATTCGTGACGGGGTTCGGATACCCCGTGGTGCCCAAAGGCGAAGCCCGCGTCCGCTGCCAGTTGAGCGCCGCGCATACACGCGCGGATCTGGACCAGGCCATCGCCGCCTTCAAGACCGTGGGCCGCAAAGCGGGGATCATCAAATAGGGAGCCGGCCCCACCCAGTAGTTTCTACTTTCAACTTTCTACTCTCTACTTTCTGATGCGGCACGAGACCGGGCGCGGCGGCACCGCTCCGGCCTCGTTTCATCCGCCTGCCGCCCCAACCCGCCCGCGACGACCGCCTCGGACAACTTGACCGAATCCGGTCAGGGTGCCCGGGCACCCTCCGTGACGCGGCCGCGTTGATCCTCGTCAGACGCTAGAAACGGCAGGGCCAACATCCCGCCGCCGGGCTTTATGACCCGGATGCGTCCATTACACTAGAGGTCTTTCGCCATGCGGCTGAACCGAAGCCTGTGTGCCGGGCTCACCTTCCTCGCGCTAGCGCCCACGGCGGGTAAGGCGCAAGAAGGGCGTCTGTTCAACAACTCGTGGTTCTGGGGCCTGGGCGGCGGTGCGCTCACCTACTGGACCTCGACCACCGCGCACTCGCAGGCGCCGACGGTCAGCCTCGACTGGCTGATCACCCGCACACACTGGGCGCTGTACCTCGGGGCCGACCAGGCATTCTTCACGGCCAAGAATCTGACCTACACTGAAGTCGGCCGCCTCTACACCGACACGACGCTGACCAACTTCAACAACGTCTCCTACTACGCCCAGGCGCGCGTCCGCAACTCGCGGCATATCGAAGGCGCGCTCATGGCGTTCCCCGGACACGGGATCCTTCGGCCGTACGCCGGCATCGGTATCAGCGCGAACTTCGTGCAGGGCGCGGAAATGACCTCCGCTCCGCCGGCACTCACGCCCGCCAACCAGTGGTTCCCGCAATTCTATCAGGATACTTACCGCCTCCAGGCCTCCGAATGGGTGTCGCCCTTGGCGATCCTCGGACTCCAGGCGCAGCTCAGCCGCTTCTCCGTCTACGGCCAGGCGAAACTGTTCCCGCAGGACGCCGGCCAGTATAACCAGCGGTTCTTCACCGACCAGGCGTTCTTCATGCTGCAGGCCGGTATCCGCATCAACGCGTCCACCGCAATCGGAAAGTTCTGACGCTGCTCTGAAGATGTTGGTGCTGGTGTAGGGCGTGGGTAGAGTTCGGGTATGACCGCACGAAGGCCGGCTTGCAGCAGCGCTGCAGCCGGCCTTCGTTCTTTCCTGCCGCCGCACCGCACGGCCGCACCCGCGGCTTTTGTCTACTTTCTACTTTCTGTATTGCTACTTTCTCTTTCTGTATTGCTACTTTCTACTTTCTGTATTGCGACTTTCTGATCGTTTGCTTTCGCCGCCGAATGCCTCGGTCACGAAATGCGACGGCGTGCGCGACACGTACGGGCTGTCACGGACGTAGAAGCGGCACGGCAGTTCGGCTGCCCGCGTGATACCGATCCGCGGCGATACGACCACGAGCGAGTCCGGAATGTCATGGCCCGCACGGATCGTGAGCGGCGGCCGCAGCAGCGTCACGCCGTTCAGCCGGCCGTCGATCCCCAGCGCCGCGCAGAGCTTGCCCGGCCCGTTGGTCAGATCCCGGTCGCGGCGACCCACGCCGTCCAGCGTTGCCGCCCGCGCACCCTTCCGCCGTGCACCACCGCGCACCCACCGGCGGCGACGCATGAGCGCAAGGCCATCCACCGGCTCGAGACCCCGGATCAGTACCGCCGTCCCCGCCCCGTGCCGGCCCGCCACGGCGTTCACGCACCAGTGCACGCCGTAGATGAAGTAGACGTACGCGGAGCCCGGCCGGCCGAAGAGGTGGCGCGTCCGCGCCGTGAGACCCGCGGCAGCATGACTCGCGGGATCGGACGGGCCGAGGTACGCCTCGGTCTCCACGATTCGTCCCGACGCCCGCCCGTCGGGGGTCTCACACTCCAGCACGGCCCCGAGCAGCGCCCGCGCCACGACCTTCGAGTCCCGTTCGTAGAACGACCGAGGGAGTGGGCGGCGCCGGGCGGCGTTCGCTACCACTCCCTCAGTTCCCGACGCCGGCCGGTGCGCGCGCGCACCGCCCATGCACTCATCCGTCCGTGCTCTTGGCCGGCGTACGGGTCCGCCCGCGCTTCGCCTTCGCTGCCGGTCCGGCTGCAGCGGACCCGCTGGTCTCGGACGCACCGCCACGCTTGGTACGCGCACGCGGCCGCTTCGCCGTCGCCCGCGGCTTGGCCGCCGGTTCGTCGACCGCAACTGCCGGCTCCTCGGTCGCGACCGATACTTCACCACCGGGCGAATCCACCACGCCGACCGACAGCAGTTCCGGAGGCAGCGCTCCGCCCCGGCCGCCGAACGCGCCGCGCCGCGAGCCACGCGGCCCCAGCCCGCGCGGCGCCGCCGGTGCCGCAGCCGGAGCCGGACCATTGGCTCCCGTCCGTGCACCCGCCGCCACGTTCAGTTGCTCGGTCACGGGCGCCGCTGTCGCCGCGAGTGCGACATCGTAGTCATCGCCACGACGGCGCACATCGATCACATCCGCGTCGTGCGCGTCCCGCAGGATCCGAGAGAAGTTCCGCTCGCTCAGGCTGTCGCTGTCCCGCCCGAGTAGTTCCGCCGCCTTGGCGCGGACATCTGACGCGCGCACCGCACCGTCACCGGCGACGAGTGCCGCCACCGCACGCCGCACCAGATCGAACGCCTCTTCACGCGTGAGGCGCTCGCCCGACACGCCGATCGCCGGCTCCGCCGGATGTGCGTTCGCCACCCGACTGTCCGCGTGGGCAGTGGACTCGGGCGCGGCCACCGTCCCGTCGATCGCACCCGCCGCGTCCTGCACCGGCGCCTCAGCCCCGACGTGACCCACCACCGGCGAGTGTGACTCCCGCCCCGCACGGCCCTCACGATCGCGCCCACGGCCACGACCACCACGCCGGCTCCGGCGCGGACGATCCTCACTCCGCCCCTCGGCGGCGGGAGCGCCGGCGTGCCGTGCGGCCGGAGCAGGCGGACGCGTGGTATGCGTGGTGGCATGCGTGGTGGTGTGCGCCGGCGCACCGGCGGCCCCTGGTGCGCCCCCCGCAGGAGGCGCCACTTCGAGCTGGCCATTGTCCATCTTGGTCAGCGTCACGAGCCCGCGGTGGGCCGCTTCCTGCACGAACCGCGAGAACTTCGACATGCCGAGGTTCTTCTCGTCGAACGAGCTGTCGATCCCCTGCATGACTTGCTTGAGCCGGTCGGCGCGCATCACGTCGCCGTTACGCTGCATCCGGGCGATCGCCTCGCTGACGAGTTCCCACGGATCGCGCCGCGTCCCGCTCTGGTCCTCTTCGTCGCTGCGCACGAGTCCAGCCAGCGCGTTGTAGCTGAAGTACTCGTCGCAGTTCATGACCAGCAGGTCGCTCGATGATTCGCGGAGGCCGACTCCGATCACGTACTTGCCGTACTCTTTGAGCTTGATCACCAGCGTCGAGAAGTCGGAGTCGCCCGACAGCAGGATGAACGTGCCGATCTCGGGACGCGTGAACACCAGCTCGAGCGCGTCGATCGCCAGCCGGATGTCCGTTGCGTTCTTCTTCGACGAACCGTAGGCCGGTGCCATGATCATGTCGATCGACGACTCGGCCAGCGGGGCCACGTATTGCGGATAGCGGCGCCAATCTGCGTAGGCGCGCCGGAGTTGCACTTTGCCCTTGATGATGTCCGACGAGAGGAGGGTCTTGAGCTCCGTTTGGAGGTCGGAGCGGATCCCCATCGTGACGTTGTCGAAGTCGATCAGCAGGGCGGCATTGGGCGCGTAATTGATGGGCGCGGCAGCGGGTATCGTCACACTGGCAGGCCGGTGCACCGCCGTGGCAGGGCGCGCCGGCGTGTGGCGGGGTGAGCGTGGATTCATGTATACGGGATGAAGGGATGGTCGGGGCACCGCGCGCGCTGGGCGCAAAACGGGCACTCGCGACCTGCTAGCAGCCTACTACTACTCCAGTGGGGGAAATGTAGGAGGGGCGGAGGGCAGAGGCCAGAGGCGGGCGGAACAGCGCGGAAGTATACTGGTCGCATGGCGCCCCCGCGCTTTCGCACGCGCCTCTTCGTCACGCTGTCGCTCTTCGCGGTCGTGCCATCGGCCGTGTTGACGCTGCTCTGGGCTACCACCCTGAGCACGGCACTGCCGCTCCTGAGCGGGAGCGCCGCGTGGGAACGAGTCGCCGCCACCGGTGAGCGAGCGATCGCGGCCGCACGCTCTGAGCCCCTGAGCCCCGCGGCCCGCGCCGCGATGGCCGCCCACGAACAGGAGTTGACCGTTTCGGTCACCGATGCCCACCGGTACCGGTACATGGCGGTCCGCGCCGTCCCCATCGTGCTCGCCGTCGCTGGCGGCGCGCTGATCGTACTGGCCGTTGTCGCCTCTCGCGTAGCGGGCCACCTCGCGCGGCAGCTCAGCCGGCCGCTCGACGAACTGGTCGGATGGACGGACCGCATCGCACGCGCCCTACCGCTCCCCGCCGGTCCGCCCACCCGCGGCGCCCCCGAGTTCGCCGTGCTGCGGAACGGCATGCGAGTCATGGCCGCGGATCTCGACACCGGACGAGCCCGCGCGCTCGAAGCCGAGCGGCTCCGCGCGTTCCGGGAGACCGCGCGACAGGTCGCGCATGAGTTGAAAAACCCGCTGACACCCATACGCCTCGCGGTGGCCCGCCTGCAACGCGATGCCTCGCCCGCACTCGCCGATACCGTGGACGTCCTCGCGACTGAATCCGCCCGGCTCGAAGCGATGGCGCACAGCTTCTCGCAGTTCGGACGACTGCCCGAAGGTCCGCCCGCCGATGTCGACCTGGGCGAGCTCGCTCGCTACACGGCCAAGGCTGCGGTCCCGTCGCACATCCCCGTCATCGTCGACATCGATGCTGCAACGCCGCTCGTCCGCGGCCACTACGACGCGCTCGCACGCGCCCTCTCCAACATCCTCCTCAACGCCGCTGATGCCTGCGCGGGCCGCAACGGTGCCACCATCACGCTCCGCGTCGCGCCGGTCGCCGACGTACGCCGGGATGGCGGCCCCCACCTGCCGGTCCCGGGAGCCGAGATCCTCGTCCGCGACTCCGGATCGGGGATCGCACCGGAGCACCTCGCGCATGTCTGGGAGCCGTACGTCACCCACAAGGCCGGCGGCACGGGACTCGGGATGGCCATCGCGAGGCAGACGGTCGAGGCCCACGACGGCACGGTCGAGCTGCACAGCATCGCCGGCCAGGGTACCGAGGTCCGCTTCACACTGCCGGTCTCGGGCACCTCCGGACCACCCGCTAACGGAGCAGGTCGTTGATGGCGTCCGTTCTTATCGTTGACGACGAGCCGAATATCCGCCGGATGCTCGCCGCGCTCTTGGCCGGCGAAGGCTATGAGGTCCGCGACGCCCCCGACGGCGAGTCGGGCGTCGCCGCCGCGGCAGAGGTCCCGCCGGACGCGGTTCTCCTGGACCTCATGATGCCGGGTCGCCTCGACGGCCTCGCCACGCTGGCCCGGCTCCGTGACCGCGACCCGGAACTCCCGGTGATCATGATGAGCGGACGCGCGGGATTGAGCGATGCGGTCCGCGCCACCAAGCTCGGCGCCTTCAACTTCCTCGAGAAGCCGCTGTCGCCGGAGTCGGTACTCCTCGCGCTGATCACGGCGCTCGACCTCCGCCAGGCGAGAAAGGCCGCACGTGCGCTCCGCGAAGAGTTGGGGCTCACCGGGCAGATGGTCGGCGCCAGCGCGCCGATGCGCTCAGTCGCCGAGCTCATTGCACGCGTCGCGCCGAGCGATGCGCGCGTGCTCATCAACGGGGAATCCGGCACCGGCAAGGAATTGGTCGCCGCCGCGATCCACGAAGCGAGCCCACGCCGCGACCGGCCGTTCGTGCGCGTGAATTGCGCCGCCATCCCGCGCGATCTTGTCGAGAGCGAGATGTTCGGCCACGAGCGCGGCTCCTTCACCGGCGCGACCGCTCGGCGCATCGGTCGCTTCGAGATGGCCCACACGGGCACCCTGCTGCTCGACGAAGTCGGCGACCTGGGTGCCGAGGCGCAGGCCAAGCTGCTGCGCGCCATCGAGGCGAATGAGATCGAGCGCATCGGCGGCGCCAAGCCGATTCGCATCGATGTCCGCATCATCGCCGCCACCAACAAGGATCTCCCGCGCGCGGTCAGCGAGGGCGCGTTTCGCGAGGACCTGTACTTCCGCCTCAACGTGATCCCCCTCGCCCTCCCCCCGCTCCGAGACCGCGCGGAGGACATCCCCGCCCTCATCCACCACTTCACGGCCCTGCAGCGCGCTCGCACGGGCCGCGCGCTCGTCGCGTGGTCGCCTGACGCCATCTCGCTCATGGCGGCCTACCGGTGGCCAGGCAATGTCCGCGAGCTCGCCAACATCGTCGAGCGCCTCGCGATCCTGCACGCCGGTGAGGTCATCACCCCCCGGCACGTGCACACGGTCCTCCCGATCGATCGCGACACCCCCGCGGCGCCACTCGCCGCGGTCACCCTCCCCGCCGACGGCCGCCGCCGGCAAACGCCCGAAGCCGGAGCCCCGGAGATACCCCAGGCATACGCGCCGCCCGCACCCCTCGCAGGCGCGCTCGATGCCTACGAGCGTGAGCTCATCACGCGCGCGCTCGCGGCGGCCGACGGCAATGTCACGGAAGCAGCACGACGGCTCGAAACCGACCGGCCCAATCTGTACCGGCGGATGCGCCGGCTGGGAATCGCATTGGGCACCCTCCTGGCGTGCGTGGCCGCGGCGGCCCTCACGACACTGATCCCCGCCAGGGCATGGGCGCAGGACACGACGGCGCACCCGCCGGGCGCCGCCGATACGGGAGCCGCCAGACCGGGCGCCGATTCCGCACGTGATCAGCCGGATACCATCCCGGCGCCGTCGGACAACTGGTGGCAGCGATGGCTCCTCGGCCAGCGGCCACCGAATTACGTGGGATTCGGAGTGTCGTCGGCGCACACGTACAATCGCGTCGAAGGATTCCCGATCTACCTCGGGCCGACCGCGCGGCGCGTCTTCCCATGGGGCGCGATCTCCGGCGATGCCGACGGCATCGTGCGGATCTCCGACAAGCTGCGCTGGGACGAGGACCACATCGGCTATGCCGCCCGCGCCGATCTGCGGATCGGACCGGAGAACGGGCAGTCGCTGACGCTGGGCGGCCGGTTGTACGACGTCATCACCCCCGTGGAGTCGTGGGGACTCAACGATGCCGAGGTCGGACTCTCCTCGTTCTTCCTGCACCGGGACTATCGCGACTACTTCGCGCGGCACGGTGTCACCACCTACGCCGCGCTGCGCGCGAGCGACCTGCTTCGGTTCACGCTGTCGTACGCGGACGAGCGGTGGGCGACTCGCCCGGTGCGCGACCCGTTCACGCTGTTCGACAACACCGCCACGTGGCGGGCGAATCCGCAGGTCGATGATGGTCTCTTCCGCCTCGTGACCGCACACGCGGAGTTCGATTCGCGCAACGATCCGAACGATCCGTGGTCTGGGTGGTACGGCACCGCCGACGTCGAGCACGGCGATGGCAATGTCGGCACCTTCGGACCGCGGACGGACGGCGAAACGCTGTCGGTGCCCCCGGGCGGTATCAGTCCGGTGCAATACTGGAGGGGATTCTTCGACGCCCGCCGGTACAATCGCGTCGGCCCGGATGAGCAGCTCAATGTCCGCCTCGTGCTCGCCGGTTGGCTCGGTGGGGATCAGCTGCCCCTCGAACGCCGCCTGTCCCTCGGCGGCGCGGGTACGATGCCGGGCTTCGATTTCCGGAGTACCGGCACCGGCCCCGACGTCGCCGCCTGTTCAGCTTCCCGCGAGCCGCCGCCGGGCAACCCCGCGCAATGCGACCGCCTCGCGATGGTGCAGGCCGAGTTTCGCCACGACATCAGGGTCGGGCTCGCGGACTTCATCCGCGGCGTGCCGCGCGATGGCGCGTGGATCCTCTTCGCCGACGCGGGACGCGGTTGGCTGGTCGGACCGCACGACGGTACGCTCCAGTATCCGTCGGACGCCCTCCCGGGATTGGGCACCTCGCTGGCGGATGCGGGCGCCGGCATCACGCTCGGTCCGTTCGGCGTGTACGTCGCGCAGGCCATCTCGCCGTGGAATTACGGTCACGGCCCGAAGCTCGCGATTCGCCTGCAGCAGCGGTTCTGAGCGGTGCGCACGACCCTGGCGGCCCTCATCGGCATGGCACTCGCCGGCACCGCCGCTCGAACGGCCGCCAGCCAGGGCACGCCGCGCCTTGCGATCGATCTGCCACCCGCCGCCGCCGATCCCACACCCGGCCAACCAGGCGCCGCGCCGGGCACCGGCCCGGCCGTCCGCGCGCTCGACGTCCTGTCGGAGGGCCAGACCCGCGACTTGATGCGCAATGGATTCCCCGCGCGCCTGCACTTTCGCGTCGAGCTGTGGCACGCGGGCGGTATTTTCAACGCCCTCGACGGCACGCGCGAGTGGGACGTCATTGCCCGCTACGATCCGCTGGACAAGCAGTACCGTGCCGCGAGGCTCGCCGGCCAGACGGTCACGGTCCTCGGCGAGTTTCCACAGTTCCCGGCGCTCGCCGCCGCCATCGGGGCGCCATACACTGTCCCGCTGGTCCCCGGACGTGGCGGTGGCAAGTACTACTACAACGCGGTCGTCGATGTGGAGATGCTCTCGCTCAACGATCTCGACGAGGTCGAGCGATGGCTCCGCGGCGAGCTGACGCCAGCCGTTCGCGGCCAGCGGAACCCCGGTGGCGTTCTGGGACGCGGGCTACGAACGCTGTTCGTGCGCCTGCTGGGAGCTGAGCGGCGGCACTACGAGGTGCGGTCGAAGACGTTCAGGGTCCACTGACGCGGCAGTGCGGGCCCCGGTGCCGCCCGCGATGCGGTGCCGTTACCTGATCGTGGCGATGGCGGTGCCGCTCCGAGCCGCCGCCCGGTGCTCCAGCTCTTCGAGGTGGTGCAAGGTATCCGCCCCGTAGAACAGCTTGATGTAGCGGGCCTGCGTGGGGGTCAGGCGGCGCACCGCCCAGCTCAGATGCACGAAGTGCGGCTCGACCGGCGGCGTGATCGGATGCATGCCGATCTCCTCCGGCAGGCGATTCGCCTTCCGCGTGTTGCACGGCGCGCACGCGGTCACCACGTTCGACCAGTCGTTGGTGCCGCCGCGAGAGAGCGGCACCAGATGGTCACGCGTGAGTCCCTCGCGTGGCTTGAGATCCGCGACACCGCGGCCGCAGTACTGGCAGCGGTAGCGGTCGCGCGCGAAGAGGAAGGTGTTGGTCACCTGGCGCCGGAAGCGCCGCGGCACGTGGATGAACCGCGTGAGACGGATCACGATCGGCCGCGGTAGCGTCAGACGCTCCGAGCGAATCACGCGATCGGCGTCCGACTCCACCACCTCCGCCTTGCCGTCGATGACCAGGCGCAACGCGCGCCGCATCGGCACCATTGTCAGCGGCTCGAAGGATGCGTTGAGTGCCAGACACCCGGCGATCACACGCACCTCTGCCGCGCGTGGATCATCTCGAGGCGACAGCGGGCTCGGGAACTGCCGTCAGCCAGCCGCGCTCGTCGGGGATTCGCCCCTTCGCGATACCGAGATACCGGTCCTGGACCGCCTTGGTAATCGGCCCCGGCACACCGTCGCCGACCTGAATCCGATCCACGGACCGGATCGGCGTGATCTCCGCGGCGGTGCCGCTGAAGAACACCTCGTCGGCCATGTACAGGAACTCCCGCGGGAGCGCCTGCTCGCGCACCTCGTACCCGAGATCGTGAAGCAGCCGGATCACCGTGTCGCGCGTAATGCCGCCGAGAATCGCCGCCGCCAGAGGCGGGGTATACACGACGCCCTCGCGCGCGATGAACACGTTCTCGCCGCTGCCTTCGGAGATCTGGCCGAATGAGTCGAGCATGATCCCCTCGATGAAGCCGTTCTGCCGGGCCTCGAGGAGCGAGAGTTGCGAGTTGAGGTAGTTGCCGCCGGCCTTGGCCAACGTCGGGAACGTGTCGGGTGCCGCGCGCCGCCAACTCGATACACATACATCGACGCCTTTCGCCAGCGCGTCGTCACCGAGGTACCGGCCCCACTGGCGCACGATGATGAAGGTTTCGAGCGCCGGCTCCTTGTCCTCCGGCATGACCCCCATTCGGTCCCCGGTCCGGATCACGAGCGGCCGGATGTAACACTCATCCAGCTCGTTCACCGCGACCGTCTCGAGGCAGGCCTGAATCAGCGTGTCCGCCGAATGCCGCAGCGGCATGCGGTAGATGCGCGCCGAGTCGTGCAGCCGCCGGATGTGCTCCGGCAACCGGAACACGGCGCCGCCCTGCGGCGTCGCGTAGCAACGAATCCCCTCGAAAATGCTGGAGCCGTAATGGACGACGTGGCTGAGCACGTGGATCGTTGCGTCTGGCCAGTCCACGAACTGGCCATCGCGCCAAATCTTGGGAGTCGGCATCGTGCAAAACTAACGCGCTGGCAAGCTGTGGCGCCACGCCACGAGCGCCGCCGCGGAGTCGGTCACCCGGCCCGCGAGCATGGGGTCGAGTCCCAGCACCGCGCCGTCCCGGACTCGCGGCTGCCCCGCCACGGTGACCAGGACCGCCGGCGTCCCCGCGATGGCCAGGGCGGCCGCCTCCGGCCCGAGCGTCGCGGCACGCACCGGGTCGAGCCGGAAGGCCGCGAGATCCGCGTCTTTGCCCACCTCGATCGATCCTACTCTCTCGTCGAGTCCGAGCGCCCGGGCGCCCCCCATCGTCGCCAGCGCGAGCGCCTCCGCCGTGGACAGCACGTCGGGACGCTGCAGCCGCGCGCTTTGCATCAGGCTCGCGAGCCGCGCTTCCCCCAGGATGTCCATCTGGTCGTTGCTCGCCGCCGAATCGGAGCCGAGTCCGACGACCGCGCCGGCATCGAGCAACTCTCGCACCGGTGCGATGCCGTGCCCCAGGACCGCGTTAGAGGCGGGACAGTGCGCGACCGGACACCCGTAGTGCGCGATGAAGTCCACGTCCGATTCGTCGAGCTTCACGCAGTGGATGAGCAGCGGCCGCGCGAGCACCACGCCCAGCTCCACGAGCAGATGGACGGGCGAATGGGACCGCCGCTCGACCGGGAGCCCGCGCGCCCGCAGCCCCTCCGCGAACGGCCCCTCGGCCTCGCGAAGAAACGCCGTCTCGGCGTCGCTCTCGGCGAGATGGATCGCGACCGGCAGCCCGGCGCCGGCCGCGTACGCCGCTGCGTCGATCATGAGGTCTTCGTGCACGGTGTAAACGGCGTGCGGCGACACGCCGAGGTGCACCAGATCGGTCTCGAATGGGCGGAGTGCCTCCACATCACGACGGAGCTGAGCCATCGCTTCCGCGCGCTGCGCGGCGGCCGGGCCGAACACTTCCTGGTACATGATCCCGCGCACGCCCATGTCGCGCATTGCGCCCAGCACCACGCCCGACGCCGATGTGTCCGCGTATGTCGTGATACCCGCCAGCAACCCCTCGGCGACCCCCAGACACGCCGCATCGCGCATCGCGGCCGGCGTGAGCACCGCCGCGCGTGCCGCGGTCAGTGTCCGGATCCAGCTCACGAAATCGAGTCCCGTGAGCAGGCCGCGCATGGCGGTCAGCTCGAGATGGGTGTGTGCGTTGACGAGTCCCGGCAGGAGCACCGCGTCGCCCAGCTCGATGTCCTCGCCCGGCGGTGCGTCGCGCCGCGGACCCACGTACGTGATACGGGCGCCGGCGACCGAGACCGTCGCGCCGGCGAGCGGGGGACGCGTCACCGGTACCACCCAGCGCGCGTGGTAGTTGGTCTGTGTGTTGGTCACGGACGCCGCACGCACGCGGTCAGCGCTCGACGGACACTCCGCGCCAGAACGCGACGTGATCTTTGATGTTGGCCGCCGCCGGACTGGGCGCGGGATAGTACCACCCGGCGTCGCGATTGGTCTCGCCGTTCACGACCACGTCGTAGTAGCTCGCGATTCCTTTCCACGGACAGGTCGTATGGGTCGCGCTCGATCGTACGAACTCCCGGCGAACGGCGTCAGCGGGGAAATATGTATTCCCCTCGACCGTCTCGACGCGGTCGCTCTCGGCGATCACCGCGCCCTTCCACAGCGCTCGTGCCATCCGGACACTCCTTGGAGAAAAAAACGAATGCGCTACCGGGCACCGCTCGCCGCGCGGCTGCTGCTGCGGGTCGCGCCGCCCGCACGGGGCCGGGTGCGCGACCCGTGCCGCAGCGGATCATACAGATCCTCGTCACGCACGCCCACGGCCCGCGCCATGCCGAGCGGCCACACGACGTCGCCCACGGCGGCCGCCGAATGCCCGTCGGAACCGAGCGAGATTCGCGCGCCGCCGACGTGCGCCCGGCGCACGAACCGCTCGTGCGGCCGGTACCGGTTCGATATCTCGAACGCGATGCCCGCGCGCGCGAGCGCCGCCACGGCCCGGGCTTCGCGCGGTTCGGTCCAGAGGTCCTCCAGCGGCACCTGGCGCAGGGGCATAGGCAAGAGCGTCGGGTGTGCGAGAATGTCCACTGGCATCTCCGCCGCGAACCGCTCCAGCGTGGCGACATGAACGTCCATGTAGGCGTCCGGTGTCAGCCCCGCCGGCAGGTCGCCGTTGAACATGTCGAGCAGAGAGCCATCGGGGAGCACCACGGCGTGCAGCGACCCGATCCGGTGTGTGAAGCGGCGGACTACGTCGGGCGGAAGCTCACGCCACAGCACATCGTGCCAGCAGCACTCGCCGGCGATCCCCAGGTCAGGATCTCCGAGGGATTCCAGTTCGTCGAGATACGCACGGACGAGATCCACCGAGGTCAAGCCGTGCGTGGCATCGCGCGTCACGTGATCCGAGATCGACGGGCGAACGCCGCGCGCCCGCACAGCCGCGATCACGGCCTTGACTGGCAGATCCCCGTCGGACCAGGTGGTGTGCGCGTGACAGTCGCGAGGCTGCCATGAGGGGTCGCGGGTCGGAGTCACAGGGCCCGCCCCGCCCGGCCGGTGCTCACGGTCGCGCCCGCGTGGGCGCGCCGGGCGGTACCGCTGCCCCTCCCGGTGGCGCGACACGCACGCCGGTCGCCGGTCTGGTGGTGGGCGGCACATTGCCCGTGAGCGGTGACCCCGCGCCCGCGACGCCGGGATGCGCAGGCGCCGCCGCAACCGGTACAGCGGCGCGCGAGACAGGCTGCGCCGCGGGAACGATGATCTGCGTCACGCCGGCCGCGCCCGGCGGTGATCCACCCATGGGCTGCGGCGAGACCGCGGTCGGCGTCCCCACCGGACCGTTCGGCGGTCCGGGCCGCTCGAAGTGCATCGAGTCGCCAACCATCGTGTCGGTCGCTGAATGAACGTCGCACTCCTGCGTAGGCTCGGTGCCAGGTATGTACCACTCGGTCGTCACTACGGCCGCCGGGCAATATGCGTTCCGCAGCATTCCGGTCGTCCGATCGATCTCGCGCGCGATCAAGCCGTCAGGACGCGGCCAGTCAGGCGGCGCCGGCTTTCGCCGGTAAACCTCGGTCATGAACGAGGTCCACGCCGGCGCCGCGAGGCGGCCGCCCTGTGCGTCCCGCATGATCTTGACCGGGCGGTCCATCCCCATCCAGACGCCCGCGACGAGATCCGCGGTATATCCGATGTACCACACGTCGTTGCCGTCGTTGGTGGTGCCCGTCTTCCCCGCCGCGGGATAATGGAATCCGGCGCTCCACACGGACCCGAATGCCGAGCCGTGCTGCACGACGTCCTTCATCATGTCCACCATCTCCCAGGCTTCCTGCGGCGAGAGCACCGGCGTCACGGTGACTGGCGGCTCCCAGAGCACCTCGCCCTTTGCGTTCTCCACCCGCGTGATCGCCATCGGCGTAGTGCGCTGTCCGAGATTCGCGAACGCGGTGTACGCCGCCACCAGCTCGAGGGGGTAGACGGACTCGCTGCCGATGTAGATGGAGGGATACGGGTGGATCGGCGTGGTGATGCCGAAGCGGCGCGCTTCATCGATCACACTCTCGGGGCCCAGCTCCATGCCCACGCGGATCGCCACGAGATTGCGCGAGAGATACAGGCCGCGGCGCATCGTCATGAGTCCCTGGAACGTCAGATCGTAGTTCTGAGGGGTCCAGGTCGAGCCATCGGGCTGCGGCACTTCGAGCGGCGAGTCATCGACCATGTACGACGGCGGCCGCCCGTTCTGGATCGCGTCGGCGTACACGATCGGCTTGAACGTCGACCCGGGCTGCCGGAGCGCCTGCGTCGCCCGATTGAACTTCGAGTCGTCGAAGTCGCGGCCGCCGACCATCGCGCGGACGGCACCCGTGCGCGGATCGAGCACGATGAAACACCCCTGGAGATACGGAGACGTCGCCGCGCCGTTCTGATCGCCGCCCGCGGACGCGTTCTTGGCGAGATAGTCTTCGAACGTCGGGTGCGGAAACTTCCCGTACTTCCCGCCCTCGATGGCGCGGAGTTGCTGCTCGAGCGAACGCTCCGCCGCCCCCTGCAGATCCGGATCGAGTGTCGTGTAGACTTTGAGTCCCTGCTCGTACAGTTGCCGCCCGAACTGCGCGTCGAGCTGCTGCCTCACCCACTCGACGAAATACGGCGCCTGCTCGCCGCCGCTGCCGGGCTGCCCCTTGTGCGCGAGATCGAGAGGATAGGCACGCGCCAGGCTGGCCTCGGAGTCGCTCACCACCGCAGCGCGGCGCATGAGTTCGATCACGGTGTTGCGGCGCGTCACGGCACGCTCCGGATACCGCCGCGGATTGTACCGCTCGGGCCCCTTCGGCAGCGCCGCCAACGTCGCTGCCTCCGCCAGGTTCAGATCGCGGGCCGACTTCCCGAAATACTGCTGGGACGCCGTCTCCACTCCATACGCCCCGTTGCCGAGATAGATCTGGTTGAGGTACAGCTCGAGGATGTGGTCCTTGGAGTACTTGTCCTCGATCGCTCTCGCGACTTTGGCTTCCTTGAGCTTACGGATCAGAGTCTTCTCGCGTGTGAGGGTCTCGGGAAAGAGATTCCGCGCGAGCTGCATGGTGATGGTCGAAAACCCCTGCGCGTACCCGCGCGACGCGAGGTTCCGGCCGGCGGCACCCGCCACACGTACCCAGTCGATGCCGTGGTGGCGGAAGAACCGCTTGTCCTCGGTGGTCACGAACGCGTCGCGGACGCTCTTTGGGATGTCGTTGAGCGTGAGCAGGGTCCGGCGCTCTAGCCCCAGTTCGGCAATGAAGCTGCCGTCCGCCGCGTAGAGCTTCGAGGTCTGCCGCGGCTGATAGGCGTCGAGAACGTCGATCGACGGACACCGGCCGGCATCGCAGACCAGCGTCCAGGCCGCGGTCATGAATCCGAGCGCGAATGCTGTGAGTCCGACGAGGGCGAGCATCGTCGCACGCATGGCCCCCGGACGCTGGCTCCATCGCGCCACGACATGGTCGCGGAGCAATCGGATCCAGTCCAACGGCCCGTTCGACCGGCCACCGGCACGCCGAAGCCGGAACCCGGCCCCATCGCTCGGCCGGTCTCCCCCATTGCCGCCGCCGGCGCCCCCGGGGGTGCCCGATCGGGGCGGGTTATTATTCGGCGGCACGCACTACTCGCATGGCGTCACAGAAGAGTACGACCGAGCACTGGGCACGGCAACGAACGAGGCACCCATCGAGCCAGATATTCTCCGAATCCCGGTTGGTCCGGGCGCAGTCCATGTCGAACGGTACGGGCATGGAGGCACGCCGATCGTACTGTTACACGGATTCGGAACGTGTGGGTTCCTCTGGCGAACGGTCGCGGCCACTTTGGCCGAGGGCCGCCACACGGCGGTTGCGGTCGATTTGCTCGGATTCGGCGAATCCGACCGGCCGCTCGATACGGATTTCGGAATCGCGGGACAGGCCGAGTACGTGGAGCGTGCGCTCGCCGCACTCCGGATGCCCCGTGCCGCCGTCGCGGGCGTCGATCTGGGTGGCGCCGTCGCCCTGCGCCTCGCGGCCACGCACGCCGGCCGGGTGTCGCATCTGATACTCATCAACAGCCTCACGGCGGAATCGACGCCCGCCGATGACGTGCGCGCCCTTCAGCGGAACACCGCGCGTCATGCGCTACGCGTCGCGACCGGTGTTCTTGGCGTTACCCCGCTACTGACGCCGGTGCTCGAGCGAAGCGTCGCCGACAAGGCGCACATGCCGTGGCGGCTCGTCGCCCGGTACCTCGCGCCCTACGTCGGACAGGACGGCGTCCGCCACTTGCTCGCGCTCGCCGCCGCCGTCAACGACAGCGACCTCGAAGGCCTTGACCTCGCGGCGCTATCGATGCCCACGCTCGTCATTCGCGGCGAAGCCGATGGGTGGCTCGAGGACGCCGTCGCGGAACGCCTCGCGGCTGCGATTCCGGAGAGTCAGTTGGTCCGGCTCCCCGCAGCGGGCCGCCTGGTACCCGAAGACATGCCCGACGAGCTGGCGCGTCTGATTCTGGATTTCGTCAAGGCGCGGAAGAGCGTCACACCCACCCGTTAGCGATTTTTTCTCCTTTCTCCTTTCTCCTTTCGCCTTTCTCCTTTCTCCTTCGGCCTATCGGCGGAGCGCCGGCGGGAAACCCAGCGCGGTGTTCAGCCAGCGCACGAACGGGACGACAGCCGTGTACGAGCGGGCCAGCCGATCCGGCAAATCGCGCCGCTTGAGATCGGCGCCGGTGAGCGGGCGGCTCACGGTGAACGACCTGTAGCGCAGCCACGCGGCCGCAGGATGGTCCGGCTCGTACCCCCGCGGCACGCGCCGCAATACCGCCTCGTCGCTGAGCGCGCCGAATTGCCGGCGCATCCGGCGCAAGGTGCCCTCGAACCCGCGCGAATCGGCCGCCAGCGCGCGGCGAATCCGGGCGAGCGCCACCGGAGGCGGCATCCAGATGCCCGCGGCAATCATCGACGCCCGCGGCTCGAAGTGGAAGTAGAGGCCGGCGCCCCCATGCACGACCGCCGCCGCCGAGCGGCCGAGCCCGCGATGATTGATCCAGAATCCGGCGTTGGTCTTGTAGGGCGACTTGTCCTTCGAAAACCGGATGTCGCGATGAATCCGGAATACCGAGGCCTTGGGATCGGCCACCAGTTCCGGCGCCATCGTCGCGAGCCGGACGTCGAGCTCTTCGAGTAGCTCCCGTAGCGGCCCGCGCACCTCGGTCTCGTAGACCTCCCGCCGGGCCTCGAACCACTCACGTCGGTTGTTTCGCTTCAGCCCGCGGAAGAACTCGAACGCCGCGGGCCGGAATCCCGTAAAGGCCATTGGACGGTTGGCTGTCTCGGTTTTTGCGATTCCCGCTTCCCGGCGTCAGCGCTTTGGTGCCTCGGCGCGTATGCCGTGTACGGCGGGAGTGGCTTCCGTTCCGCCGGGTTCGAGCTCCCGCGGCTGTTCAACATATACGGCCGCGCACGCCCGCCAAGGGCGAGCCCGATCGATTATATTTGTGGCATCAGGAAGTCATCACATTCTCGGAGTGACATGGCCAAGCAGCGCAATCGCCGGTTCCACGAAGTAGCGACACCAACACCGTTTGAAGAGGCGCGCGACGAGCTCTTTCGGCAGATCATACAGTGCGGAGTCATTGGAGCAGACGCGACGCACCAGGCCGAATGGTTCCACGACACGATGGCGTATCTGTCCGATCGGTACCCGGAGCTCGCACCCCCGCAAGTCGCTGAGCTCCGCACGTTGGGCGACCGGTTCGTGCAGCCGCCCAAGCGCGGTGAAGGCGGAGAGAGCAGTAGCGCCACCGCGGCGTAAGGACGGCGGTCAGCGACGATTCGCGAGACCGCGGCGCAGGACGATACCGGCACGCACGCCACCACCGAGTCCCAGCTCGAACGCTGGGACCACTGGGTGAGACACAGGTCCCTCGACGCCGGCCATGGCGAGGGCGTACAACCGCCCGCGCGCCCGCTCGTCAGCGCGGAAGCTGCCACCGGCGACCAGATACGGCGCCCACCGCGATTCCCCACGCGGATCCAGATGGAAACGGCCGTAGAGATCCACACGCGAACTGAAGAAAGGTCCGCCAGTGCCGCCGGCGACCCCCGCGGCGAGATCCCCTCCCAGACGCAGATACTCCCCGGTAGGCGCCACCGCACCCACGCCCAGTTGCACCGCTGAGGACCGCGCAGCCACCAGATCGGCTCGGAGTTCCGGCTGCACCTCGGAGCCGGCCTGTTGGGACCACGCCAGCCGCGGCCAGACACAGGCGGTCAGAAAGACCGACGCACGAACGACGGTGATGGCCGCGCGGGCAAGCGCCGCGGCACGCTGTATTCCGGCACGCATCGCCGCGAAGCTACCCGGGCCGCCAAGCGCTTGCCAGCGTTCGGGGACGGGTCTAGCTTGCGCCCCCCAAGGTCGTGCTGTCCCGTTCCCGACGACCTCTCATGATCATCCCTGGTTCCGGGTGGCGCGGGCGCCGGGAGGACGATCGATGAGCCGATGAGCATGCCGCTCGTGAGCCCGGCGCCGGCGTACGTGCATCTGATCGCCGATTTCGTTGGCGTCCCCGAAGCGCAGCTCCAGGATGCGTCGCTTCTCACCGGATTGATCATCGCCGCCGCCAGCGCGGTGGGACTCACGCCGTTGGGATCACCTCTGGTGCATGTGCTCCCCCAAGGCGGCGTGTCCGGCATCCTCCTCATGCAGGGATGCCATCTCGCCGTTCACTCCACGCCCGGCCGGCGGTCCATGCTGCTCGATGTGCTGGTACCCCGGAGCCACGACGCAGCCAAAGCGCTCGCGGTTTTCGCCCGGCGCCTCTCGGCCACACAGATCCTGACCGACCAGCGTCCGCGCGGGTGATCGTTCTCGGAGTGCTCGCGGCGGTCGTCCTCGCATGGGACGTCTTCCTCGCCGGACACATCGCGCAGCAGCGCGGCGTGCCGCGCGAGGTGGCCGCGCTCTCGGGGCTCGCCGCGTTGCTCGCCGCCCCAGCGCTCGTGATCGCGGTCGCGACCAGCTCGGCGCTCACCGGTCGCTCGGTCGCAGGCGTGGCGTGGATCTGGCCCGCCACGGTCGCCATCTTCGTGCTGCAATCCCTCTACGCGACGATCCGCCGCCTCGTGACGCCGTGGATCGGCGTTCCGATCGCGGCGTACGATCTGCTCCTCATGGCCGTCGCGGCCACGCGCTACCTCGGCGGAGGCGGCGGGTCGCCCCCCGCGTGGGCCCTCGCACTCACCGCCGCCCATACCACGGCCCTGGGCGCACTCGCGGGCCCATGGGTGCTCTCGTCACCCTACGCGCTCCTCGTTCCGCTCGTCGCACCGGCGTTTCCGCCGCGCTGGCGGTTGAGCCGCCCCGTACGCGCGGTGCTGGCGGCGCAGGCCGCCGCGTGGGTCGTTGCCACCGGCCTCTGGCTGCCATATGCCACGAACGCCCTGCACAGCTACGACCGGTACGCGGCGGAACCCCTTCGCGTTCGCCCCGGAGGTGATTTCTCCATCGGTCTCCGCCTGCTCCCGCCACTGGATGCCGCGCCCGCTCCGGTCGACCTCCGCAACGACCTCGCACTCCTCGACACGACCCACGCGGAGATCGCGAGTGTGGTCGTCAACCCCGCAGGCGCGCACCGGCAGACACTCGACTCGCTCGCCAGGGTCTTCGATCCGCTGCGTCGCGACAGCACGATCCTGATCGTGACGCTCGGCTACCCCGACAACGCGGGCGCCGCATACGGCCTCGATCCGGCAGCGTACCGGGCAGCCCGCGTGGCGGACGCGGAACGGATCGCGCGCGAGTTGCACCCCGACTACCTCGTGCTCGCGGATGAGCCCTACGGCCGCGGCGCCCGCGTACTCGGCAGACTCCCCGTCTCCGCCTGGGTCGAGTACCTCTCCGCAGCCGCGCGCGCCGTGCACGCGGCCGATCCGCATGTCAAGACCGGCATCGCCGCGTCGGCATATGATGCGCGCGATAGCGCCCTGTACCAGTGGGCCGCCGCTCCAGGCTCGCCGGTCGATGTCGTGGGCTTCACGCTGTTCCCGACGTTCGGAGGTGCGCTGTCGCTCGACGCCCGCATGCGGATCGCGGAGCGGTGGATGCAGCGGCAGCCTGCCGCGCAAAAGGAACAGTGGATCTTCGCCGCAGGCGGCAATCCCGCCGCGCACGGCGAGGACGCACAAGCCCGCGCCGTCTGGGGTGAGGTGGTCTGGGGCGCGAGTCACGCCGCGATCAAGGGCGTGATCGTCGCCGATGCGGCGGACTACGAGACGATCACGGGCCTGCGCGCCGCGAGCGGACGCCTGCGGCCCGCGGCGGGCATCGTGGCCCGCGCCAGCCGTGAGGTGAAGAACAGCGAGTAGGATGTCAGCCGTCCGCCGATGGCAGCTGGCCAGGACAGCAGGCGCCGTTCGAGAACCGTAGGTCGCCCTGTTGGGCAACGGCGCTACCCGGCGCCGCGGACGATTCCCTCGGCCACCCGCGCCGGATCGAAATACGCGCGCGCAACACGCTGCACGTCGGCCCGGGTCACCGCGCGGACCCGGCGCTCGTAGGTCTCCAGTTCCTCCAGCCCCTCACCGAACACCCACGCATCGATCACTTCCCCCAGCACGACGGCGCCGCTCTGCCGGGAGATCGCGTAAGTCCCCACTGCATACGTCTGCGCCTGCGCCAGCTCGTCCGCCGTCACGCCCGATTCGCACAGTTTCGCGAACTCGCCCAGCAGGCCGGCGCGCGCGACGTCCTCCTTGCTGGGCGATGTCGCGATGTAGCCGATGAACATCCCGGCCAGGGTCCATTCGAGCGCGAAGGCGCGGACCGTATAGGCCAGAGACTGGCGGTCGCGAAGCTCGTCGAAGAACCGGCCACCCAGGCCGCTCGCCACGGTGCCGATCAGCTCGGCCACCATCCGGTCGCCGTCGCTCCGCGCCGGACCAGGGAACGCCAGCGCCAACGCGGTCTGTGCTTTCGCACGCTGCTCGGCGCGCACAACCGGCCGCCGCGGCCACGACGGCGCCGCGATCTCGCTGGGCACTCCCGGTCGCAGGACATCGAAGGCGCCGATGACGTCGCGAGCCACCGCATCGGGCGCTTCACCGGTCACGATGCCGATGACCGTCGGCCCCCGCAGCACCTGCGCCGCGTGCCACTCGCGAACGTCCGGGTTCGTGATGGCACGGAGCGACGTCTCGCTCCCCAACACGCCGGCCCCGTACGGGTGATCACCGAACGCGGATTGGGTCACGAGGCGGAGAGGATACCGGGACATGTCGTCGCGCAGCATCGCGAGCTCGGCCAACGCGAGCGCCCGCTCGGTCTCGAGCGCCCCCTCTTCGAGCCGCGGCTGCTGCACGACATCCGCGAGCAGGCGCAGCGCCGGCGCCGTGAACCGCGCCGGTACCGATATCGACCACCCGGTGTTCTCGCTGCCCGTGCTCGAGCCGATGCTGCCGCCAAGCATTTCGACGGCGTCGGCGAGTTCCGGCGCTGTCCGCCCGGCCGCGCCCTTGAGTGCACAGCGCGCCATGAGCGTCGTCAGCCCACCGCGCTCCGAGCCTTCGTCGCGCGCCCCACCGAAGGCGAAGACGCCGGCGTGCGTGATCTGAGCACCGGCCTTGTGGGAGATGAGGATCGGGATCCCCGCCGCGGTCCGGTATAGGCGCACACCCCCGGCTTCCCGTTCGGCCTGGACGCGCCCACGCGTGCGGCGCACGCGAGTCGGCGTAGCCTCATCTGTGCTCTGTTCAGACGCCACGGGCGCCAGGTCACCGGATGGCGCCGCCCCATCGCCGCCCACTACGAGCAGCATGCCGGCGTCTGCGGCGACGACCGGACTGGCTGCTGGACGGTACACGATTGCTGACACACCGTCGGGATCGAGGTAGCGGCGGATGGCCCCGGTGACTTCACCCGGCGCGACCGAGAGGACGCGCTCGAGGTAGTGCTCCCCCAGTGCCCAGTCGCCGAGTGCTTGCCACTCGGCGAGATACGACGCCTGCCCCTCCATCGACTCCGTGCGCCGCACCCAGCGGGATTCGAGGAGCCGCTGCGCCCGCGCCAGCTCGTGGTCTCCCACTCCCCGCTCGCGCAGATCCGCCACCTGTCCCCAGATGGCCCTCGCCGCCGCTCCTGCGGAGTCGGCCGGACATTCGGCGTGAATGACGAAGACGCCCAGTTCGGTCGGCGAGTAGTCGTAGGCGCTCACGCTCGTCGCGAGTTGCCGCTCACGCACCGCGCGGAAGAGCCGCGAGCTCCGGCCCGACCCGAGGATCACCGCCGCGAGATCGAGCAACGCCGAATCGGGGTGCATCGTCGGGACCGTGTGCCAGCCGAGCGCCACCTGCGTCTGCGCGATGTCACCACCCCACTCCCGATATCGCGCGCGCGATCCCGTCCCCGCGGGCTCCGGCGGTCCCGGCACCCGCACGGCCGGCACGTCCGCAAGAGCGCCATACTGCGACTCGGTCGCGCGCAGCACCGCGTCCGGATCGACATCCCCCACGATGCTGAGGATCGTGTTGCGGGGACGGTAGAAGTTGTGGTAGAACGACCGCACGCGGTCCCGCGTGAACGTCCGCAACTGTTCCGCTCTCCCGATGCGCCACCGGCGGATTCGGTGCCGGTCGAACATGAGGGCATAAAGTGACTCAGAGGCCATCGCGCCGGGTGAGTCCTCCTTGCGATGCACCTCCTGGATGATGACCTCGATCTCCTTCGCCAGCTCGACGGCATCGATCACCGACCGTGCGTACGCGTCCGCCTGAATTGCGAGTGCGTCGCCGAAGCGCGACGCGGGGACGACGGTGTAGTAGCTCGTGTGATCGTAGATCGTGTGCGCGTTGAGATAGCCGCCGCTCGCTTTGGTCTCACGCGCGATCTCGCCGACGCCACGGGACGGCGTGCCCTTGAAGTACATGTGCTCGAGCACGTGCGCGATCCCCACGACGTCGTCGGTCTCATCGAAGTACCCGGCCTTGACGTAGGTCACGATCGCGACGGCGCTTGCAGACCGGTCCCGGCGTACGAGGAGAGTGAGTCCGTTCGGCAGGACGGTGCGATGCACGCTCGCCGCCGGACCGCCGAGCGGGGACTGCCTGGAGGAATGCGTTCGGGCCCGAACCTGCGCGGTGGAGCCCCCTGCGGCGTCACCGCCGCCGGGATCGGTCACCGCACGATGCGCAACAGCCCCGCGTCCGCGCTTCCGCGCACGAAGCTCTCGGCGTCGTGTGTCGGGATGTGCACGCCCGTGATCGAGAGCCCCCGTCGCGCTTCGTTGAGCATGAACTCGCTCAGCGAACGGCCGGCGAACGTGCCGTTGGCATCCCGCATCGCGGAGACGATGTCGTCCCACGTCCCCACGTATTCACGGTCGTCCCGCACGACGCGGTGGGTCTCCGTGTCCCGCTTGGACGTCGCGAGATCGGTCAGCAGCGCCCCGAACAGCTCCAGTTGATTGCGCGCTTCCCCGTTGGCCTCGTCGGTCGCCTTCTGCTCGATCTCCGCCAGCATCTCGTCGATGTCGTCGGTGTCGCCCGCCAGCTCGGCCAGCCGCGCATCCCACGGACGGAGCTCCGGGTCGTCGTCGCTCAGCCGGTACACGCTTTTCTTGAGCTCGACGAGCCGCCAGATGCCCAGCTCATCCCAGTGGTCGTCAGGCGCCGTGCGGTCGAGGTGATAGAGCGCCGCCTCGTATTCGCCCCGGTCGTAGAGGATGTTGCCCAGGTAGATCCGGGCTTCGCTGTGATCGCCGTCGAGTTGCAGCGCACGCCGGAGGGTCGTGATGGCGGAGTCGTCATCCCCGACCCGGTGCTGCGCATAGCCCACGCACGCGACGGCCTCAGCGGAGTCCGGTACCTGGTGCGCGGCAATGTCGAAGAACTCGCGCGCCGGTTCGATCAGCGCCTCGCGGAAGAGCGCGCGCCCGGCCTGCAGCATCAACTCGACGTCGTCCCGGTACCCGAGCTCCAGAATCCTGCGGAAGTTCTTGATGGCGGCCTGATGCTGGCCGAACTTCAGGAGCGTCTCCCCGAGCCCCGCGAGCGCGTCCTCGTGCTCCGGATCGAGCACCAGCGCTTCCTCGAAGCTCTTCCGCGCCCACGCGTATTCCTCGCGAGCGAGGCGCGCGTAACCGACCCCCACGTGCAGCTCCACCGCGTTCGGGTAGAGCGTGAGTCCCTCGCGGAGCACATCGAGCGCCTCGTCATACTGGCCGTCGTTGTACAACTGATGCGCGCGCTCATCGTACTCTTCAGAACTCAGAAATGGGGTTGGCATGGCTCCACGAACCTCCATCGCATGAGGGACTTCCTATTGTAGCATTCCGGCATGCCCCACTTCAACAAATATCACCGGCGTGCAGGCCGGCGTGCATCCCTCCGTCCGTCGTGAGCCAGCGCGACCGCTGACCACCGCGCCGCGCCGCAGCCGCGCCGGCGGTCTCATTCCGGTGGTCTCATAAAGGTAGACGCGCGCAAGCCGCCGGGATCACAGCCCGAACGCCGGTGCACGACTTGCGTCCGCGCAGTGGCAGCGCGCCAGCACGCGTTGGCTGCGCGCAGCCCGGCCGCAGGCCTCACGGCTGGGCCGCGCCGTTTGCTGCCTGCCGGTGGAACTCCGCGCCCGCACTCCACGTCGGCTGCGCCGATGCATTTGCGAGCGACGTGCCGAACCCCAGCACGATGTCGGCGAGTTGCGTCGCGCCGGAGAGATCCCAATCCGGCCGGTACTCGTCGGACGGTTGATGATAGCGGTGCGCGGTATAGTCCTCGTCCTGCTCCTTGCCCCAGCCCTCCGGCCGGCCGGCGAAATCGATCCCTGCCCCGATGGACACCGACGGCACGCCCGCCTTGGCGAAGGAGAAATGGTCCGACCGGTAGAAATGCCCCTGCTCCGGATGCGCGTCGGGCGAGAGCCGTAGCTCCATCGGCGCCACGTACCTGGCGAGCGACGGTCCGAGTGAGCTCTTGTGCTCGCCGAGCACGTTGAGATCGCGCACGCGGCCCAGCACGTTGCCGCCGTCGATGTTGAGATTCGCCACGATGTCGGTGATCGGCACGGTCGGATGCTCCGCGAAGTACTCGGAGCCGAGTAGCCCGGATTCTTCCGCCGTCACGAAAACGAACAGGAGCGTACGGCGCGGGTGCGGCGACGCTGCGGCCACGCGGGCCATGGCCAGCACGTCCGCGACGCCGGACCCGTTGTCCACCGCGCCGTTGTAGATGGAATCCCCGTTGACGGGCGGTCCGATGCCCAGGTGGTCCCAGTGCGCCGTGAACACGACGGCCTGGTGCGAGAGCACGGGATCGCGTCCCGCCACGACGCCAATGACGTTCGCCGACTGCAGATGCTCCACATGGTTGGCGAACGACACGTCGAACATGATCCCCGTCGGAACCGGATGGAAATCGCGCGTCGCCGCCTGATCGCGTAGCTTCGCGAGATCGAGTCCCGCCTGCGCCAGCAGCGCCGTCGCCGCGCTGTCGGTGATCCAGCCGCGCACGCCGAGCGGCGGCGGCAGGTTGGGATCCCTCGGCAACATCCGCAACGATTTGGCGAACGAGCCGACGACCGTGTGCCAGGGATATCCGGCCCGCTCTGTCGTGTGGATGATGAGCATCCCCGCCGCACCACGCCGCTCGGCCTCCTCGTACTTGTAGGTCCACCGGCCGTAGTACGTCATGGCGTTGCCGTCGAAGAGTGCCGGCTCCGCCGGGGTCGCCGGAGGGTCGTTCACCAGGACGAGCAGCATCTTGCCCTTGACGTCGAGTCCCTTGAAATCATCCCACCGGTATTCGGGCGCCGAGACGCCGTAGCCGACGAACACGATCTCGGCGTGCACTGCGCTGTTGTCGGTCGCCGACCCCGGCGCCAGGACGACGTCTTCCGGATCGCGCAGCGCCATCGTCGCCTTCCCCGACGTGGTCGGACGAATGTGGGCCTGGTCGGCCGCCACCACGTCGATCGGTACCGGCTGAAAGTACGAGCCGTTCACGCCCGGCTTGACTCCGGCCGTCTCGAGCTCGCCCGCGATGTAGTCCATCGCCAGTTGGCCGCCGCGCGTAGCGGGCGCACGCCCCTCGAGCAGATCAGACGAGAGGAACCTGATGTGCGCGTCGATCTCGCTCGTTGTCGTGTGTGCGGTGGTAGAGGCGGTGGCGCGCGCGGCGCTGGACGGCGTGGCGCCGGCCGATGAAGTCGCGCGTGCCGCCGGTGCCGCCTGCGCGCTCTGCGCCGGCAAGGCGCGCGGATGCGCCGTGGCAAGGAGCGCACAGGTGGAGGCGGCCAAGGTCCCGAGATTCCGGATTGTCGTCATGCGGCCTATGTTAGCACCCGGATGGCGTCGCGCCAGCGGTCGTCTTTTTGCCCTAGCGCGGTCTTTGCGATAGGGGGTGGTGTCCGCTGCCGTGGCCGCATGGCCCTGGATAACGCAACTTCCGAGGAGTCGCCCAATGCGCGTCGTGTCTCGTCTGCTGGTCGCCACTGCATTCGCCGCGCTCCCTGGCCCGCTGCTCGCGCAGAGCACGACGCCCGCGGCCACGCCCCTCCAAATCGAGCCGGCACCACCCGCCACGCAACCGGCCCCGGATCCCCAGCCAGCCCCCTCGTCCCCACAAGCTCCAGCCGCTACGCCAGCCGGCCCCAGCATGGATGCCGCGACCGCCGGAATCCACGCCCGCGTCGCGGATGATGGAGCCACGCGCGCCGCGGACCATCACGGTGGCGGCCTGGGCACGGGGGGCGCCCTCATGATCGTCGGCGGCGCCGCTCTGATCATTGGACTGATCATCGGCGGAGGCGCGGGACTCGTCATCGCCATCGCGGGCGCCGCCCTGGGACTCTACGGCCTCTTCCTCTACCTGCAGTAGGAACCGGTCTCCGGTAGGAACCGGCCAAGTCGATAGTTAACGATCATTCATTTACTATCAATTGTTCTACTTTCTACTTTCTACTTTCTACTTTTCTGCTCTCTGATGTCGGGGTTGCTCCGGCCTTCCGCCGGGCGTCTGCTCTCGTATGGGGCGCTCCGCGACACAACCGACCCGGGTGCATCACGTCTTCACCCTCGGTGCCAAAATCGCGACCGCAATGGCCGCCCTCGCGACCGTCCTGGGCTACCTCCATTCCTTTGGCCTGATCGGATCGACCACCCGCCGCACGGTAGGAACATTTGGCGCCGCCTGGGTGGGCTTGGCGCCCCCAACCGATACCGCCACCTCGATCGGTGACACGCTCCACCTCGCCGCGACCGTCACCGATCGCCACGGCACCGCCCTCGTCGGCGCCACCATCGGCTGGACGTCGAGCGACTCCGGTGTCGCCACCGTCACCGATGGCCTGGTGATCGCGAGGGCCAAAGGCGTCGCCACGATCGCCGCCGCCGTCGGTGACTTGGTCGCCCGCTCGCACATCGTCGTCCTCCCCCGCGTCGCCGCGGTCCACCTCGCCAATGACAGCAGCATCGTCGTCGCTGAGAATGCCGCGCGTCTGGTCTCGCTCCGGACGACTGATGGCCGCGGCTACGTGATGCCGGCGCCCGCGGGCACATGGCGCAGTCTCGATACCACGGTCGTGTCCGTGGATTCCGGCGGCCGCATCTCTGCGCTTGCCGCCGGACACACGACGGTCTCATGGAACATTCCTGGCGCGACCGGTCAGGTACCGGTGGCCGTGGTACCGGTTCCTGGTGCGCTCGCCGTCGTCGCCGGCGACGGCCAGGACGGCGCTGCTGGGTCGGTACTCCCGTCGCTCATCATGGTCCGCCTCACGTCGCAGCGCGGACGATCCCTCGCCGGCCAGCTCGTACGCTTCCGGCGGATCGATGCGGCTGGCACCGCGGACGCGGGCGCCGCCACGACCGACGCCGACGGCCGCGCCCGCATCGCGTGGCGCCTCGGCGATTTCCCCGGACGCCAGCATCTGATCGCCCGAATCGACGGCCTCGACAGCGCGGCGGTCCTGGTCGCGGAAGCTGAGCCAGTGGCTCCCAACACCCGCGCGACGTCCGGATCCGACGGACAGACCGCGCCGGTCGCGACTCGGCTCCCCAGCCGCCTGGTGGTCCACCTGGCCGACACCAGCGGCAGACCGCTCGCCGACGTGCCCGTCACCTGGACGACCCCGGACGGCGGAACTGCCACACCATCTAGCCCCCGAACCGATGCCTCGGGGGATGCCACCGCCTCATGGGTGCTCGGCCCGTCCGCCCGTGTCCAGCAGCTCCGCGCCACCGTGGGCAACGGGCGCCTCGTCAAACCGGTCTACTTCCACGCCACGGCGCTCCCGGGTCCAGCGGCGGTCGTTGCCGCGATCAGCGGATCGGACCAGCACGGCGTAGCAGGAAAGGAACTCGCCAAGCCGGTCGTGCTCCGGGTAACCGATGCGGCCGGCAACGCGGTACCGAACGTGCGCATCACGCTTCGGCCGAGTGCCGGGGTGCTGGCTGACAGCGCGCCCGCGACGGATGCCTCGGGTGCCGTTCGAGCCCGATGGACACTGCCGGCCGCCGCGGGGGCCACCACGTTTCACCTGTCCGCGCACGTGGATGGTATCGTCCACCCGGTGGACGTCGTCGCGACATCGGCGGCCGCGCCGGCGCCGGCCAGCTCTCGGCGCCGACACCCGGCGGCGTGAGCGGGGTAGGGAGCGACATGATGCACACCACTATGGAGACCGGCATGCACGTCGCGATGATGGCTAGTGACACTGGACGCTAAATGCCCGACTCACTCGTTCCCTCGCATCGCATCGTGTCTCCTCGCATAGCACTGGTACTGGGAGGCGGGGGACTCAAGGGCTTTGCGCACATCGGCGTGCTGCAGGCACTGGCCGAAGCGGGCGTCCGCCCGTCTCTGTACGCGGGGACGAGCATCGGCGCCCTGGTGGCGGCGGCCGGCGCCTCCGGCATGGAAACGTCCGCGATGGCGGACCGCGCCATGCGGCTCCAGCGGCGCGATCTGTTCCGCCTCAATCACGTCGGCATGCTGCTCGAACGCCGCCGCACCTCGTCGATCTACGCCGGCGAGCCGCTCCGCGCGCTGTGCGTGGACAATGTGCCGCCCTGCACATTCAACGGACTCCCCGTCCCCGTCCTCGTCAACACGGTGGACGTCGAGCGTGGCACGCAGGTCGTCTGGGGCCTGCCCGGCCTCCGCGATGTGCCGGTCTGCGATGCGGTGTACGCGTCGTGCGCATTGCCCGGATTCTTTCCCCCGGGCGCCGTCGGGGGCCGCCTGTGCATCGATGGCGGAACGATCGATAATCTGCCGGTTCAGATCGCGGGCCTGGAGGCCGATGCCGTCATCGCCGTCGATGTCGGCAGCACGGACCTCTCGCATTCGGGCAATGTGCTGTCCCAGGGCTTCGCGGCGATCTACATGCGGGCCGCGACGGCGATGATGCACTCGCTGCAGCTCGTGCCGCTGACGGAATGGGAAGGCCCGCCAATGCTCCTCATCCGTCCCCGCATCGGCCACGTCGGCTGGTTGAGTTTCTCCGACACCGAAGCACTGATTGCCGAGGGCTATCGCGCCGCACGGGAAGCGCTCTCGAACTGGGAGACGGTCATTCGCGCACCGCACGGCCGCATCTTCCCCTGCCGCCACGTTCGGATCGACGTCGATCGCGCGAAATGCACGGGATGCGGTATGTGCGTGGCGCTCGCCCCCGAGGTGATGCGCCTCGATGGCTCGGGCAAGGCCCGCGCACTGGGCGACGTCCAGTGGTCCCCCGCCGACGGCGACTTCATCCACCAATGCCCCGTGAACGCGCTCTCCACGCAGACCCTCGCCACCACCGAGGCCGGACGCCGGTCCTCCGCGGAACGCCGGCGGGAGCTCGAACGGCGCAGCGGCGGCGGGGGAACGGCGGCCGGGGGCGAAGAGGTGGCCTGACGCTGTTTCTACTTTCTGCTTTCTACTTTCTACTTTCTACTTTCCCTCCCCGACCAGTTGGCGCAGCACGTACGGCAGGATCCCGCCGTGGCGGTAGTATGCCATCTCCTCGGGCGTGTCGATCCGGAGAACGACGGTGAAGCTGATGTCGCGCGCCCCCGCCCCATCGCGCGCATGGACCACGAGCCGCGACCGCGGGGCCAGTGCCGCCGTGAGTCCGCCGATCTCGTAACTCTCATACCCGGTTAACCCGAGCGACTGCCGCGTCGCACCATCCGCGAACTCCAGCGGAAGGACACCCATCCCCACGAGATTCGAGCGATGGATCCGCTCGAACGACTCCGCGATCACCGCCCGCACGCCGAGCAGCCGCGTTCCCTTGGCGGCCCAGTCACGCGATGATCCGGTCCCGTATTCCTTCCCCGCGATCACGATCAGCGGTGTCGCGCTGCGTGCATAGCTGATCGACGCGTCGTAGATGCTCATCGCCTGCCCCGACGGATCCGTGCGCGTCCACCCGCCCTCGGTGCCCGGCGCCAGCTCGTTGCGGAGCCGGATGTTCGCGAAGGTGCCGCGGACCATGACCTCATGGTTCCCGCGACGCGCCCCGTAGGAGTTGAAGTCCGCCCGCTGGACGCCGTGCTCGATGAGCCACTGGCCCGCCGGACTCTTGACCGGGATGTTGCCCGCCGGTGAGATGTGGTCCGTCGTGATCGAGTCGCCGAGCATCGCCAGCACACGCGCGTTCGCGACCGGGATGATGCCGGGCGGCGTGCGGGTCATGCCCTCGAAGTACGGCGGGTTCTTCACGTAGGTCGAGTCCGCAGCCCACGCGTACCGGTCGCCCGTCGGCACGTCGAGCCCCCGCCAGCGGTCGTCCCCGGCGAACACGTTCCCGTACTGCTCACGGAACATCCCGCGCTGCACCGACCGGGTCACCTCCGCTTCCACATCGCGCGACGCAGGCCAGATGTCGCGCAGGAACACCGGCCCCTGCGTCCCAATGCCCAGCGGCTCGGTCGCGAGATCGATGTCCATCCGGCCCGCCAGCGCGTACGCCACCACCAGTGGCGGAGACGCGAGGTAGTTGAATCGGGTGAGCGGGTTGACGCGCCCCTCGAAGTTGCGATTGCCCGAGAGCACCGCGGCGGCGACCAGTTTACCCTGCTCGATGGCGTCGGCGATCGCGGGCGGCAGCGGCCCGGAGTTCCCGATACAGGTCGTGCAGCCGTACCCGACGACGTTGAACCCGAGTGTCGCCAGGTCGTCCAGCAACCCGGCCGCCCGGAAGTAGTCGGTCACCACTTTCGAACCCGGCGCGAGGCTCGTCTTGACCCACGCCTTGGTCGACAGCCCCGCACGCACGGCGTTCCGCGCCAGCATCCCCGCCGCCAGCATCACCGAAGGGTTCGAGGTGTTCGTGCAGCTCGTGATCGCCGCGATCACGACGGCCCCATGCCGCAGCACGAATTGATGCCCGTTCATCTCGCACGAGACGCCCGGCGGCTCGTGCTGGGGCTGCGCGCCACCCTCCGTGTCTTCGGCCATCACGGCACGGACGACATCGGGCGGTGCGGCCATCGCCGTGGCAGGACGGGGCTGGGTCGCCGCCGCGGGCGCCGGTGCAGGCGCCGCGAGTTTCAGCAGCTCCGCGCTCAGCGCCTCCCGGAACATCGGCTTCGCCTTCGAGAGCGGCACCCGGTCCTGCGGCCGCTTGGGGCCCGCCAGACTCGGCTCCACCGTGGCCAGGTCGAGCGTCACGGTGTCGGCGTACATCGGATCGGGGGTCGTGTCGGTCCGGAACAGTCCCTGGGCGCGCGTATACGCTTCGACGAGACGCACCTGATGCGGATCGCGCGCGGTGAGCGTCATGTACGCGAGGGTTTCGGCATCGACCGGAAAAAATCCCATCGTGGCCCCGTATTCGGGCGCCATGTTGGCGATCGTCGCGCGGTCGGCCAGCGAGAGATTGGACAGCCCCGCCCCGTAGAACTCGACGAACTTGCCCACGACTTTCTTCTGGCGCAGGATCTGGGTCACCGTCAGAACCAGATCGGTGGCGGTGGCGCCCGGCGGCAGTTGGCCCTTCAGCTTGAACCCGACGACTTCCGGCACGAGCATCGAGAGCGGCTGGCCAAGCATCGCCGCCTCGGCCTCGATTCCCCCCACTCCCCATCCGACCACGCCAAGGCCGTTGATCATCGTGGTGTGCGAGTCGGTTCCGACGAGCGAGTCGGGATAGGCCAGCGTGGCATCGCCGTCCTGCCGAGTGCACACCACCGACGCCAGATACTCGAGGTTCACCTGGTGCACGATCCCGGTATCGGGCGGCACCACGCGGAAGTTCTCGAACGCGGTCTGGCCCCAGCGCAGAAACGCGTAGCGCTCCTGGTTGCGGTCGAATTCCAGCCCGGCATTGATGAGGAATGCCGCATCCGATCCGTACTCGTCCACCTGCACAGAATGGTCGATCACGAGATCGACGGGCTGCAGCGGGTTGATCCGGGTCGGATCGCCACCCAGCGCAGTGATCGCGTCCCGCATCGCCGCGAGATCGACGACGGCAGGCACTCCGGTAAAGTCCTGGAGCAGCACCCGGCTGGTGCGAAACGCGATCTCTCGCTCGGGCGGGTGCGTGACATCCCACGAGGCAAGCGCAGCGATGTCGGCGCGCTTGACGAAACGGTCGTCTTCATTGCGCAGCAGATTTTCGAGGAGCACTTTCAGGCTGAATGGCAGCCGGTCGGCCGTTGCACCCGGAACGCCGCGGAGTGCGTCCAGCCGATAGATGGTGTAAGCCCTGCCGTCGACATCGAGCGTCGCGCGGCTGCGAAACGAATCAGGGTGTGGCATTGTGAGGTCCCCTGGCGACGTGCCAAGCGGAGCCGGCCGGATCGGCACCCGATCGGCGCGGCGTGGATCCCGGAGCCACTGCGCGTGGGGCGCGCAGGCTGAGATGAAATCTAGTTGGTGACTCGCTTTCGTGGTCAGCCTTGGCGTCCCGCTCTCCACGCGCCACCTTCCAGTCCCCAATCCCCAGTCCCTAGTCCCCAGCCCCCAGCCTTGCGTCCCATGCCTCTTCCGTTCACTCCTCTCGATCCGGTCGCACTCACGCTCGATCTCGCTCGCGTACCGTCCATCAGCGGAGCGGAGAGCGAGGTCGTCGCCACCGTCGAGCAGTTGCTGCGCGGCCGCGGCTGGGAGGTGCAGCGGATTCCCGTGTCGCCCGGACGCGACGACATCCTCGCGACCACCGGCACGCCGCCGGTTCTCACGCTGTCGACGCACCTCGATACGGTGCCCCCGTTCATCGCCCCCAGGCTGGACGGCGACCGTCTCTCCGGACGCGGATCGTGCGATGCCAAGGGGATTGCGGCCGCCATGATTTGCGCCGCCGAACGCCTGCGGGCGGATGGGACGGCCGTCGCGCTGCTCTTCGTGATCGGCGAGGAGTCGTCGCACGATGGCGCAACCGCCGCCAATGATGTCCCGACCACGAGCCGCATCCTCATCAATGGCGAGCCGACCGAGCGCGTGCTCGCGACCGGCACCAAAGGCGCCCTGGTGGCGACGCTCCGCACGATGGGGCGCGCTGCACACTCCGCGTATCCTCACCTCGGACACTCCGCCACTCGCGACCTCGTGCGCCTGCTCGCAAGTCTCGATGCGGTCGTCCTCCCCACCGACCCGGTGCTCGGTGCGACGACGGTCAACATCGGCATGGTGTCCGGCGGCGTCGCCGAGAATGTCGTGGCACCATCCGCGGAAGCACGCATCATGGTCCGTCTGGTCGGTCCGTCCGATACGGTGGAGTCCCGGCTGCGCGATTGGGCGGAGCCCAAGGGCAATCTCGAGTTCACGAGGCTCGTGCCGCCCGTTCTGTTACGGACAGTCCCCGGGTTTGAAACAGGCGTCGTCGCATTTGCCACGGATATCCCGAGGCTCACGAATTGGGGGACGCCATACCTCTTTGGCCCGGGCTCGATCCACGTCGCACACACGGACCACGAGTTCGTCTCCGCCGCCGATCTGGTGCGGGCCGTGGACGACTACGTCCGACTCGCCGGCGCGGCCCTCGCGGCCGCCGAAGCGCCCGCGGCTACGGCGGTGTAGGCTCGCCTGACGAGGAAGCCGGCGGCGGGGATGCCGGCGCGCCCGCGCCGGATCCATCGGTCTCGTGGTCGGGCGCCGCACCGACTGGAGTCGTCGCCGGGATCGGCGGCGCCATGGGTTGCCGGCCGGGGTCGCGGGCCTGTCCTTCCGCGGCCGAGAGTCGTGCCGAGAAGATCGCGGCGACGGTATCGTTCGACAGGACACTGACGGAGATCTGCGCGGGCAGGAAAGCGTCGCCCGAGGTCTCCAGCGACACGAGGTGCGCCCCCGGCCCCACGCGGATGATGAGCGGCGAGAACCCGTACATGCGTCCATCGATGCGCACGCGTGCCGTGCCGCCGCGCGCGAGCACCCGGACGTACCCGGGCGCGTCCGGCGCCGGGATGCGGTTGCGCGCCGGGAAGAGGGTGCGGTCCGCCGATACGGGCTCGCGCTCCGCCGCGGGCGCCGGCACGCCCAACGGCGTTGCCACTCGCGTTGCCGCAGGCGCCGCGCCGGGCGCGGCGGACCGGTTGACGTCGGATGCGGTATCGCTGGTGGACGACGAATCGGGGGCCGCGGCCACGGTCGATGGCGCCGGTGTCGCAATGGGCTGCGGCCTGCGGAGTTCCATGTGCCGCTCGATCATGATCGTTCCCGCAATCACGATCGCCGCGAAGATCGTGAACGCCACCACGACGTAGAGCATCATCCGCCCGGAGCCGCTCTCCGCCACCGGCTGCTCGGCGCGCGCCGCCATTCGGACCGAGGTGCGGGTCAGCCCGGATACCGGACGCCTGCCGGCCAGTGAATCGACGAACGCCGCCGCCGACGTGAATCGCTCGCCGCGGACCTTGGACATCGCCCGCCGGATCGAGAGATCGACGAACGGGGGCAAGGCCGGCTTGATCGACGACGCGTTCGGCACGTCGGCCGAAAGGTGCAGCTTCATGAGGTCCTGAACCCGCACGGTCTCGAACGGACGGTGTCCGGTGAGCATCTCGAACGCCACGACGCCGAGCGCATACTGGTCCGCGCGCGCATCGATCTCGTCGCCCCGCCACTGCTCCGGCGACATGTAGCCCGGCGAGCCGATCACCGCGCCCGACCCGAGCGCCGAGTCGCCCAGCCCGAGCCCGCGCGCGATGCCGAAGTCGGAGACCATGACGTGGCCGCTGTCCCCGATCAGGATGTTCGCGGGCTTGATGTCCCGGTGCACGACGCCCTGGCCGTGCGCATAGTCCAGCGCCCGAGCGACTTCCCGCAGGATCTCGAGCGCATGCTGGAAGTCCAGCGCCCGATGACTGGCCAGCAGATCTTCGACCGTCCCGCCGCGCACGAGCCGCATGGTGTAGTACGCCACCGTGTTGCGCTGGCCCACCGCGAAGATCGGAACGACGTTCGGATGGTCGAGGCGCGCCGCAAGCTTGGCTTCGCGCTCGAATCGCGTGTACGCCTCCGGCGAGAGCATCGGGTCGAGCGTGAGAACTTTGAGCGCGACTTCCCGGTCGAGTGCGACTTCCCGGGCACGGAACACGATGCCCATGCCACCACGCCCCAGGAGCTCCACGAGCCGGTACGCGTCACCGATCGATTCCTGGATCCGCAGCCGGATGCGCTCCGCCTGCTCGGCCGGTTGTGATCCGGTGATCGCGGAGCCGCAGCGCGGGCACGCGGATGACCCCGACGCCACTGTCGCTCCGCACCGCGTGCACGCCCCTGCCATGGGCGCTGGGGTGGTCACCGCCGCGTTGGATCGGGCGTAGGCTACCGCCGCCTCTCTGGAGTTGTGCTGCCTGCCGGTCACGGGACTCCGCGCGCCAAAGACGCCACCGCTCAGGGCAACGTGCGACATCGCGGAGGCGCATGCTGGAACAACCGAACGCGTTCTCACCAAGACGGCCTCAGCCGCTTTGACGTCACGGTCCGGTCACAATGTCCGAAAACCGCTCCGCTCGCTCGAACTGTTCAATCTTCGACTCTCCCTTTGCCTTTCGCCTCTCTCCTTTCTCCTTTCTCCTTTCTCCTTTCTCCTTTCTCCTTTCTCCTCTCTCTCCTCTCGCCCCTCCCGCCCATTCCCTCCCCGCGCCGTCTCCTGACACAGTTGTTCGAGGCCGCGGTCGCCGGCGCCCAGCCGCGCGCCGCCACACGTGACGCCGTCGCCGCGCTGGAGATCCCGCCTGCAGCCGCCATCTGGGTAATCGCGCTCGGCAAAGCGGCGCACGCTATGGCGGCAGGCGCGGTCGAGGGATTGGCTGGCCGGCAACGCGACTTGGCCGGCGGCGTGATCGTCGCGCCCTCCGCCACGTCCGGTCTCTCTCTCCCGCGAGCGATCGAGCCGGCACTGACACACCTGCGCGTCGTCGCGGGCGATCACCCGATTCCCGGCGCACGATCGCTGGCCGCTGCGGACGCGATCGGCGAGACGGCGGCATCGGTCCGCGAGGGTGATCACGTCATCGTGCTGGTCTCCGGCGGCGGGACGAGTCTGGCCGCCGCCCCCGCGCCAGATGTGAAGGACTTCAGCCAGGATGATCTGGCCGAGCTCTATGCCTCGCTCGTGACGTCGGGCGCCGACATCACCGCGATCAACGCCGTGCGGAAGCGATTCGCACGCTGGGCCGGCGGCCGCCTCGCCCTGGCCCTCGCACAGGCCTGGGTGCACTGCCTCATCGTCTCCGATGTCGTGGGCGATGACGTCGCATCGGTCAGCTCCGGCCCCTGCGTGGGTGACCCCGTCACCGCGCGCGATCTCGTGCCTCGCCTCGAACGCAGCGGAGTCTGGGCCCGTATCCCCGACGCCGCACGGCGCCACCTGTCCGCGGTCGCCAGCGGCGACGCACCCGAGACGCCCAAGCCGCACGACCCGGCCTTCGCCCACGTCGCGATCCGCGTCATCGTCAGCAACGCGAACGCCGTCAGCGCGGCGGCCGCCGCCGCCCGCACTGCCGGGATCGACGAGGTCACAGTCGCCGAGGTCCCGCTGAGCGGCGAAGCATCCATCGCCGGCGTCCGGCTCGCGAGTGAGCTCATGGCGCGCCAGAAACGCGCGCGCGGGGCCGACGCACGGAAATCGAAATGCGTGATCTGGGGCGGCGAGACCACCGTGACGTTCGCGGGCTCCGGAACGCCATCGGAGGAGGCGCTCGGCGGCCGCAACCAGGAACTCGCTCTCGCCGCCGCCCGGTCGCTCGATGATGATGGCGAACAAATGAGCCGCATCGCGATCCTGGCCGCGGGCACGGACGGCCGGGATGGACCCACCGACGCGGCGGGCGCCATCGTGGACGGCACCACGTGGCGAGCCGTGGAGACGGCCGGCCGCGACCCCGCCGCCGACCTCGCATCCCACGCCGCACACCGCGCGCTCGGCGCCGCCGGCGCCCTGCTCACGACCGGCCCCACCGGCACCAACGTGATGGACATCGTGATCGGGCTAATTTTGTAGCCATGCACCGGACGTTCACCGTGGGTCTCATCCAGGCGGCCGTCGAGGCGGACGCCACGGCCAATGTGCGCGCCGCCGTCGCGCACGTTCGCGAGGCGGCCGCACGAGGCGCGCAGATCGTGTGTCTCCAGGAGCTCTTCAACTCGCTCTACTTCTGCAAGGCGCAGAAGGGCGAACGCTTCGATCTCGCGGAGCCAATCCCGGGCCCGGCGACGGACATCATGCGGGCGCTCGCGCGCGAGTTGTCCGTCGTCCTCATCGTCCCGCTGTTCGAGCGGCAAGCCGCCGGCGTCTACCGCAACTCGGCGGCAATCATCGACGCGGACGGCACGATGCTCGGTGTCTACCGCAAGATGCACATCCCGGACGACCCGCTGTTCTACGAGAAGTACTACTTCACCCCCGGCGACGCGACGCAGGATGAGCGTGGCACCACGCCAGGCGCCGCCAACGGGTTCCGCGTCTGGGAAACACGGTACGCCAGGATCGGGGTCCTGATCTGCTGGGACCAGTGGTACCCCGAGGCCGCGCGAATCACGAGTCTGCTCGGTGCCGATATCCTGTTCTATCCGACCGCGATCGGATGGCACCCGTCCGAGAAGCAGGAGTTCGGCCCCGCACAGGTCGAGGCCTGGCGCACCGTCCAGCGCGGGCACGCCATCGCCAATGGCATCTATGTCGCCGCCACGAACCGCGTGGGGCACGAGCCCGAGCCGGGGACCGATGGGCTCGAGTTCTTCGGACACTCGTTCGTGAGCGATCCGTTCGGCCGTGTCATCGCGGATGCCGGGACGTCTCCCGAGATCCTGATCGCGCAGTGCGACACGGCGGTACTCGAGGACACACGGCGCAATTGGCCGTTCCTGCGCGACCGGCGGATCGATGCCTACGGGCCGATCCTTCAGCGATGCCTCGGGTGACAGGCGCGTAATGCCGTACCGAATGCCCGCGGAGTGGGAGCCGCACGAGTCGACCTGGATCGCGTGGCCGCACCACGAGCCGGACTGGCCGGGGAAGCTCGAGGCGATCCCGTGGGTGTACGCGGAGATCGTTCGCGCCCTCGCGCCCACGGAGATGATCCACGTGCTCTGCCAGGACGCTGCCGTCGAGGACCAGGCCCGGACCGCCATCTCCGCACACGGCGTCGACGCCGCCGCATACCAGCTCCACATCGTGTCCACCGACCGGGTATGGCTGCGAGATTCCGCGCCGACCACGGTACTCGGCAGCGACGGCGCGCCCGCCCTCGTCCGCTGGCACTTCAATGCCTGGGCCAAATACGACAACTACTCCCAGGACGCACGCGTCGGCGACGCCATCGCCCGCCTCGCCGGCCTGCCACTCGTCGAGGCCGCACGGCCGGACGGACAGGGTGCGGCAGTGCTCGAAGGTGGCGCGATCGACACCAACGGCGAAGGCATCGTGATGGTCACCGAGGAATGCCTCCTCGGCGACGTGCAGGTCCGGAACCCCGGCCTCACCCGCGACGGCTACGAGCAGTTGTTCCGCGACTACCTCGGTGCCCGCCAGACGGTGTGGCTCGGAGCCGGGTGCGTGGGGGACGACACACACGGCCATGTGGACGATGTCGCGCGCTTCGTGGCCCCGGACATCGTCGTGCTGGCGTTCGAACCCGACTCGGCGGACGACAATCACGCGTCGTCCGAGGACAACCTGCGGCGGCTGCAGCTCGCCGGCGGCGATGACGGCGCGCTGCAAATCGTCACACTCCCGTATCCGAGACCGGTGGTGATGAACGGACAGCGGCTGCCGGCGAGCTATGCGAATTTCTATATCGCCAACGGAACGGTCATCGTCCCGACGTTCAACGATCCCAACGATCGCGATGCGCTCGCGACGCTCGCCAGCGTCATGCCGGACCACAGGGTGGTCGGCATTCACGCGGTCGATCTGGTCTGGGGGTACGGCACCCTGCACTGCCTCACCCAGCAACAGCCCGCGGCCGGCGCGCCCGCCCGGTAGCCGATTGTGGGCCACAGGCTGGCGGGATGGTGCTGGTTGCTGGGCACGGGCGCTGCAATCGGCAGTGCACTGGCGGTTGCGCCGGCGCGCGCCGCAGCCCAGGTACAACCGATCGCCAATCTCGTCGTGGGCGATGGCGTCATGGTCGTCAAAGCCGGGCCGGAGAAACACGTCTACGTCGGTGCCGCCGGCGCTGACACGCACACCGTGACGCTGACTTTCGACGCGGGAGCCGTCGACGACTTCGTCGGCGATGCGCAGGCCCTCGTCGCGCGCGGAACGCGCCCCCTGCCCACGCACGCATCCGACCGCCCGGAGATCGAAGAGTCCGCGAGCCCGCGCGCGATCTCCGTAACGCGCCACGTGGACCGCGCCCACGGCACGCAAACGGTCAGCTATCACGTCTTCGTGTCCGACGACAAGCTCGGCGGATTCACGATCGTGACGACGCCCGCCGAGATGCGGTCGATCCTTCTCGCGCTGCACAAGGCCGCGCGGGCCGCCTACGCCGCGAGCGCACCGCCGGACACCACACACCATCCGAAGCCGAAGCGGCGGCCCACGCACCCGGCAGCCGCTCCCACACCCAGCCCGGCACCCACTCCCCCAGCCACGACGCCCTCAACGACGACACAGCCGGCACCGCATTGACGCCCCTCGCCGCCTGATCGTCGCTCTGGCATGCACGTGATCCTCGCGGCGCTGTACGCTGCGCTCGTCCAGCAGGCCGGTAGCGGTGCCGCCGCGCAAGATCCCATGGCGACCGTCGATCGCGTCGCGATACGCGGGTTGCAGGCCGGCGGCTACCCCGGTATGGCGGTCCTCATCGGCCGCCGCGACACGACGCTTCTCGAGCGCGGCTACGGACACCTCGACTGGCTGCCGGGGAGCGCCCCGGTAGACCCGGCACGCACGATGTACGACCTCGCATCGCTCACCAAGGTCGTCGGCACGACGACGGCGCTGATGCTGCTCTACGACCACCACCGCCTCGACCTCGATGCGCCCGTGAGCCGCTATCTGCCGCAATGGCGCGCCGGCGGCAAATCGCGGGTCACCATCCGAGATCTGCTCACGCACCGCTCGGGACTTCCCGCGGGCCGGGAGCTCTGGCGCATCGCGCGGACGCCTGCAGCCGCCCGGCGCGCTGTCCTGGCGACGACGCTCGCCTATCCGCCCGGAGAGCGCTACGTGTATTCGGACCTGGGCGCCGACATCCTCGGGTTCGTGGTCGAAGCCATTACTCGCCAACGGCTCGATGACTACCTCGCGCAGCACGTCTACCGCCGCCTGGGCATGCGCAACACGCGCTTCCGGCCCACCCGCGCCGACGACCGCCGGGTCGCTCGCACAGAGGCCCCGCTCGGACGGGTCCACGACCGGAACGCCGCGACACTGGGCGGCGTCGCCGGCCACGCCGGTCTGTTTGCATCAGCGGGCGACCTCGCGATCCTCGCGCGCATGATGCTGGACGGTGGAGTGTACCGGGGCGTCCGCATCGTGTCTGACACCACGATCGAGCGGTTCACGGCACGCGAGCGTGGGACGCGCGCGCTGGGTTGGGACACCTGCGCCGGCGGCGCGAGCTGCGGCCAGTACATGGACACCACGGCCTACGGGCATACCGGATACACGGGCACGTCGATCTGGATCGATCCGGACCACGATCTCTTCGTGATCGTGCTCGCGAATTGGGCCAGCGGCACGTACGAGCATCCGACGGGACCCGGCGCGATCCTCGCGGACGTCCGCGCCGATATCGCCGACCTCGCCGAGGCGACTGTCGCGGAGACGCACGCGGATTCGGTGGCGCGCCGTGCGGCCCTCGCCCTGCGCTCCGACGGCGAACGCGGCTGGTAGAGCGGCAGCCCCAACCTCTGACCCGCGGCGTTCGCGGTCGGTACTTTCCACAATATGGTCGATATCGATTTGCCGAACGGGCCCCGCGAAACGCGGGACGGCAACGCCGCGGCCGCCATCATCCTCCTGAGCGGCGGGCTCGACTCCACGACGCTCCTCGCCCAGGTGACCCGGGCAGGCTACCGCGTCGTGGCACTCACGTTTCGCTACGGACAGCGCCACCGCCACGAAGTGGCTGCGGCAACGCGCATCGCGGCCGCATACGGCGCCACACATCGGATCGTGGATATCGACTTGCGCGCGATCGGGGGCTCCGCGCTGACGACGGATATCGAGGTGCCCAAGGACCGTCCGGTGGCCGCGATGACCACGGGCATTCCCGTTACCTATGTCCCGGCCCGCAACACGATCTTCCTGTCGTATGCGCTCGCGTGGGCGGAAGTCGAAGGCGCACACGACATTTTCATCGGTGTCAACGCGATCGACTGGAGCGGGTATCCCGACTGCCGTCCCGAATTCATATCGGCGTTCGAGCGCGTCGCGAATCTCGCGACGCGCGCCGGCGTCGGGGGGACGGCGCCGATTCGGATCCGCGCCCCCCTCATCGGTATGACGAAGCGCGACATCATCATGCTCGGCCGCGCGCTCGGCGTCGACTACGGGATGACCACGAGTTGCTACGATCCGGATCCCGCCGGCGCGGCGTGCGGGCGATGCGATGCCTGCCAGCTCCGCCAGAAGGGATTTCGCGAAGCTGAGCTCACTGATCCGGCGCCGTACCAGCACGCCACGCTCACGCCTCCATGAGCCGCGGTGCGCCGGTCCCGCAACATGGCGTATGACGTATACGGTGAAGGAGATCTTCTATACGCTGCAGGGCGAGGGCGCGCAGGCCGGGCGGCCCGCGGTGTTCCTGCGCTTCACGGGTTGCAATCTCTGGACTGGACGCGAAGCGGACCGCGCGTCCGCGGTGTGCCGGTTCTGCGATACGGATTTCGTCGGTACGTCGGAGGACGGCGGCAAATTCCAGGACCCTGACGCGCTCGCCGATGCGGTTGCCGCACGATGGCCGCGGGGTCAGGATCGGCGGTTCGTGGTCTGCACAGGTGGTGAGCCGCTGCTGCAGCTCGACGAGCCGCTGATCGGCGCGCTGCACGCGCGCTCGTTCGAGGTGGCGGTCGAGACGAACGGCACGATCGAGCCGCCGGCATCGCTCGACTGGGTTTGCGTCTCGCCCAAAGCCGACGCGCCCCTCGTGGTCCACGGCGGCGATGAGCTCAAGCTCGTGTTCCCTCAGGAACGAGGCAGTCCGGAGCGCTACAGCGGGCTCGATTTTCGCAATTTCTTCCTGCAGCCGATGGACGGCCCATCCGCCACCGCCAACACCCGGCTCGCGCTGGAGTATTGTCTGGCGAACCCGCAGTGGCGCCTGAGCCTTCAGACCCACAAGCTCCTGGGCATCAGATGAGTACGGTTCCGTCCGGGTCCGCCATGGAGCTGTTCGCCGAGTTCCGATTCGAGGCCGCGCATCAGTTGCCGCATGTGCCGCCCACGCACATGTGCGCACGCATGCACGGGCACTCCTACACGGTTCGGCTCACGATCGCGGGCCGCGTCGATCCGCATGCCGGCTGGGTGATGGACTACGCGCTCATCGCGGACGCGTTCGAGCCGTTGCGCGCACAGCTCGACCATTACTGCCTCAACGACATCCCGGGACTGGAGAATCCGACCAGCGAACACCTCGCCATCTGGATCTGGGATCGGATGTGTCCGGCAGTCCCGGCCCTGCGGTCTGTCGAGGTACGAGAGATGCTACATATGGGCTGCGTCTATCGTGGACCGCACTCGATCGTCTAGATTAACCGCACATGCCCTATAGCCGAGTTCGCCTCCTCAGTGCTGTTGCCGTCGCCTGTGTGCTACCCATCCAACGGGTGCTCGCACAGGCCGACGTCGCATCATCCCTGAGAGGCAATCAGCGCCCGGCTACGCCAGCGCTCGACAACATCACGCCCACCGGGACCCCGCTTCCCCAGACACCGGTCACGACTGGCGCGGCCACAGCACGCCGCGGTGTGCCGCACCGGGATCTGTCGGAGCCCTTCGCGGCGATCTCGGCGGGCGCCCGGTCACTCGGCGATTCGCTGGTCGCCCTCGCCCGCGCGCAGATCGGGCGCCGCTATCGCTTCGGCGGTTCAACGCCGGAGCACGGCTTCGACTGCAGCGGCCTCGTTCGGTATGTGATGGCCGCGCTCAAGATCGAATTGCCGCGCACCGCTCACGAACAGGCGAAGAGCGGCCAGACGGTGCCACGCGACACCGCGGCGCTGCAGCCCGGCGACTTACTGATGTTCGGCTCCACGCGCCACATCTCGCACGTCGGCATCTATGTCGGGAACGGCCACTTCGTGCAAGCCAGCAGCAAGGCCGGCCGTGTAGTGGAAACGCCCCTCATCCGCCCGATGGTACGCGGCGTCAAGCCGTGGCGGGCGGTCCGTCGTGTGATGCCCGAGTCTAATGCGGACTCGACGTGGGCGATACCGGAGTTGAGTCTCCCGGATGTGAGCGTCGGCGCGGGCTGATCGCTCCACTGTCGGCCGACGGGCCAACTGGGCCCCGCTCGGAGATCGCCCCGGTTGCCCTGTCGATGCGGGCTCCGGTCGCAGGAAAGTCCAGCCGGCTGAGCGAGTCGACGAGCACGCGTGCCCGGTTCGTGGAGTCGGGCAACACGGTCCCGGGCGTCGGCTGGCGCGTAGACCACATCACGGCACTACCTGCCTGCCCCGCCGAATCGAGTGTCGCGCACACGATCGCACCGCGATTCATGGGTGGGCCCAGTCCGAACGGACCGTAGTTGATCAGATTCCCCATCGAGTACAGGATCAGCGCGCTATTCCACCACTCGATGGCGCGGAGTACGTGGGGCCCGTGACCGATGATCACATTCGCGCCGGCCTCCACCGCCGCGTGCGCGAACGCCACCGGGTTCCCGCGATCCTCTCCAAGATACCGCTCCGCCGCATCGATGGTCCGCTGTGCCGCCCGTCCTTCGGCGCCGAAATGCGCCGTCACCACCACGCGCCCGTACCGGTCGGCCGCGTTCGACACGATCCGGCGGACGTGATCCAGGTCGTTCACGCTCGGGACCGACCACACACTGAAGCCGAGCACTGCGATGGTATCGCCGCGCGCGGTGATCGCGAGTGCCGGCACGGTATCGGCCCCCGTCACCAGCACGCCCGCGCTGTCCAGCATGGCTAGCGTCGATGCGACTCCCGCCGGGCCAGCATCATGCAGATGATTGTTCGCGACGTTGGCGACGACGATGGCGCCGCTGCCGGCAATGTGCCGGATCGCCCGCGCAGCCTCCGGCGGCGCCCGGAGCAAGTAGCAGGTCTCGTGGTCCAGATCACACTTCGGAGCGTCGACCGGACCGTCGCCGATGGTCCCCTCGGCGTTGATGACCACGATGTCGGCGTCGCGAACGAGCGCCCGGATCGGAGCGACGAGGGCGTCGGGCCGGTGGCGCTCTCCACTGGTATCACGCGTCGCGACCGCGTTGCGGCGCGACCACGCGCTGTCGAGATTCGTGCCGAGGGTCACGTCTCCGCCGGCACAGAGACGGACCGGGCCCCGCACGCCGGCCGCCGGATCGGATCGGGCAACCGCGGACGCTGGCTGATCCTGCCCCGCCGCGCGCGATCCGTACGCCACAAGGCCCGCGACGATCGCTGCCGCGCATGCCGCGGACCGCCGCGCGAGACGGCGGCCCGTCAAGCCCCTGACTCGCGCCGTCGCGTCACATCCCGGCCGGCGCTTTCATGAGCGTCGCAAATGTCCACGCGTAGTGGTGCCCGCTGGTCATGATCGGGCGGCGCTGGGCAGCGTACGCCGCGTATTGGGGATTGCCATACTGATCGGCCATCGCCTCGAACATATCATATGCCCAGTCGTCGCGCGGCCCGTTCGGGACCGTCGCGTTCTGTGCAAATGACCAGTTCGACGGCTGCTGCAGCGCATTGAACAGGTACGCGAGCGCCGCATCGATCCGCTTCCCGCTCGGCGACGTCCAGGTGAACAGGTTCGGGCCGCCACTGTTCTCGATCACGCGTGCGGCGGCGGTCATCGGGGCCAGCGAGAAGAACGTATACCAGATGCCAGCCTGGCCGCGGGTGGTCTCGTCCGGCATGTGCCCGTCCGCCGCGATCGCCTGATCGATGTGATGCTCGAGTTTCACCGTCTCGGCCGCCAGCCCATCGGCATCGTCCAGGAAATGGTCGGCGATCACCATGCCCCATGTTCCCCACTCGCCCCAGTTGTTGGTGCGGTCCTGGATGGCGTTGGCCGCCTGCCCGATGTACACCGTCCGGACCCAGTTCTGGAATGCGGCCCGATCATCAGGTGACCAGCCGGGATAGTTGCCGAGCAATTCGCCCGCGAGGACGAGGCCCGCTCCCATGTAGGCCATGGTCAGTTGCCCGTCGTGCCCCGAGATGCCGGTATTGTTGCGCGCCCATGCGGTGAGGATCCGCTGCGAGCGGTCCGCGAGGTTCTGGTCGCCGTTCAGTTGGTACGCGAGCGCCATCATGTACGCGGCGTCGGCGTCGGCAGTCATCTCGTGCGTCGACGCGAAGAACGCTGCCTTGTCTTCGTAGTACCCGGGCACGTTGAACACCTTGGGCACGTTCGGTTGCGTGTTCTTCTTCTGCGCCACGGATCCCATGAGACGCGCATATGCCGACGTCCACGGTTCGGCGTGCGAGCTGATCTGATTCTTGACGTAGTCGATCTGCGCCTGCGTGTAGAACCCGCCAGGATGCGGATACGGTGCCAGCCTGTCGCGCATCGTCGGCGCCGGGATGCTCATCGCGGCGAATGCGACCGGTATGACCTGTGCGGCCGGCGCTGACGCCGGAGCCGGCCGCAGCGGTGCGACGACCGCTGCCGCGAGAAGGCCCGCCGCGGCCACGCCCCGCCGGGCGGCGCGCGCCGACCGGATGCGATAGAGCACGACGTCGCCATCGCCACCGATGGAGTCGGCGTGAGCGGCGATCGTGCGGCGGGCGACGGGATTGCGGCCAGCGACGATGATGTAGTCGAAGTCGCTCGTGATGCGCCGCCAGTCGAGATTAGGCATGGAATCGGTGCCCCAGTGCTCGTCAGGGTAGTAAAGGTGAACAGGCTCCTGGAAGTGCCCAAAGAACTTGTGCAGGAGCCGCGGTGGATTCGAATCGAATTGCGCCTCCTCCACGAGAAGCCCCGCCACGCGGCCTCCATCCTCGATCGTGTGCCACATCGCGAAGTGACGATAGGGATCGACGCGCCCATGCCGCTTGCCGTCGGCGACCAGCGGCAGCACCCTCGCGTCGGACGGGACTCCATGTAATACCCGCCGATACGCCATGAGATCGCGGTCGATCTGCCGTCCCTGCACCAGGACGAGGCCGGCGTGTAGTAAGGCCATCGTGAATGGCACCGCCAGCCACACGCGCTGCGCCGGCACCGGACCTGAGGCCGTGGCTGCGAACGGCAGCAGTATCGCGGGCAGCATCCATCGGATGTCGACGAACCCTGCGCCATCGACCGAATAGGGGAACACCAGATACAACACCACGAACGCTGCCGCCGATCCGAGCAGCGCGTCGGCGCGCAGCGTGCGGCGGTTCACACCCAGAAAGACGGCGAGCGACGCGAGATACCCGCCTGCCATCACCACCATCTGCGTCTTCGACAGCGAATAGAACGGGCTCGCGAGGTTCGAGATTTTGGAACCGAGCGGCCGAAACCACGGAGGGACCGACGCCGGCGCCTCGTAGCCGAGCGACAGGTGCCAGACCACCGAGTAGAGGCCGACGGCGATGCAGGCGGATGCCAGCATGGCGAGATGAGGCGACGTGATCATCGGCCACGACAGGCGCCGGGCGGCGGACCATGACTGCCAGACGCCGATGAGCCACGCGACGGCGAGCACCACGAGCACCGTCATCGCGCCCGCGAGGTGGACGAGGAACACCAGCGCGAGCGCCAGCGACAACCACGCGCGGGTCGTCCAGGACGCGGCATCGCGGCGCGGCCACCAGGCCGCAAGCCACAACAGCGCCGCGCCGATGCCCGCGACAAAATTGAAGAACCCGAACAGGAAGTAGAAGCTCAGACTGCATTGGACGCCGGCCAACGCCCACCCGCGGCGCGCGGGACAGGTCGCGGACACCAGCCGGTAGACACCCAGTGGCACGATGCAGATCAGTAGTGTCGCCATCGCGCGGAGCGCGGTCGCCGGGCCGAACGCGTGCACGAATGCGACGCCGATGAGATCGAGCCCGATGTACGGCGTCGGGAGCAGACGGACCCGGACAAATGGCGCCGGATGCCCGAACCACGCGCGGTCCATCAACACGTAGCGCGCGAGGTTGTTGGTCGCGTCGTGATACGGGAAGTACTGCACCGACCACGCAACCGCGGCCGTGCAGACAGTCGCCACGACGACGAGCCAGGCCTCGAGCCCCCCGCGGCCGGTGGTGTCTCCCCCATTCGCCAGGCGGGATGTGATGCGGATCACAAAATGGAGGATGCGATCATGCGGTCGGCCGGGCCGGGGCGGCTGGTGAAACCGCGGGTGAAACCGCTGGTGATGCCGGAGTGCGTGAGCAATTTCGTGGCCCGCCCGGCCGGGCGACGTCGTCCCGCCAGGAGTTTATGATAGATACCAGTCCTATCCCACCCCTCGTGAAAGCCGATTCACTCCCACTGGCCCCATGACGGGCCCGGGACCATCCATGGCCACTGGCGCCGGCTCGCTCCCCCTGCCCCCCGCCCGCGGGCAGCCACGGGCCGTGCAGGTCACCGGGGCCCTCATCGCGCTCATGATCCTGGGCACGCTGCTGCGCTGGCACCGCCTCGGCTACCAGAGCTTCTGGAACGACGAAATCGTGACCTGGCTGAGCGCCCAGGGGTCGGCGTGGAATGTGATCACGCAGCGCATCGAGAACAGCAACATCCCGCCCCTCTACTACCTGATCGCGCACGCGGCTCTCCCCCTTCGGGGGCGACTGGGCCTCGAAGAAGCCATGCGGCTGCCGTCGGTCGTCGCCGGCGTGCTCTCGATCCCACTCCTCTACATCGTCGCGCGCGCCTGGATCGGCTCCCGCATCGCGCTGCTGGCCGCCGCCCTCCTGACGGTATCGCCCTTCCACGTCTGGTACAGCCAGGAAGCCCGCCCCTACGTCGTGCTGCTGCTCGCGGCGCTCGTCGCGTTGGCGTGCGCGCAACGGGCCCTCGAATATCCCGATCGGGGATCGTGGAAAGCGGCGTTCGCGCTGGCGGCCGCCGCCACGTTCTACCTGCATACCGTTGGCGCCGCGTTCATTGGCTTCACCGTCTTCTACATCGTCATCGCCGCTGCCGTCCCTGACGCCTCCGCCAGTGGCGCACGCCAGGCGGGATCGCGATGGGCCGCGTGGCGCGCCGGCATCCGCGCCGCCGGGATGACGTATTGGCGGAGTTGGACGCTCACGTTCATCGGTGTGGCCCTGCTCTGCATCCCGGCCGTCTACCGCCTCGCATCGTTCCCCCCCACGAACTCTGCCGATGCTGAGCGGCCCTTCTCGCCCGTGCAGTTCGGCTACGCCCTCTGGAGTTTCGGCGTCGGGTACTCGTACGGCCCGAGTCTCGGCGATCTCCACGCGGCGAATCGCGCGGCAATCATCCTGCATGACGCGTGGCAGGTCGTCCCGGCCGGCGCGGCCCTCATAGGCCTCTACGCCCTCGGCACCTGGTGGCTCGCCCGCTGGAGACCGCGCGCCCTGTGGTACGCCGGGCTCTGGTTCGTCTTTCCCATGCTCTTCGCGACACTCGGTGCCCTCGTCACTGTCCACCCTTTCAACGTGCGCTACGCGGTCATCTCGTTCTTGCCGGCTCTGATCGTCCTGGCGTGCGGGATCGATGCGCTCCCCTCCGTGGGCGCCCGCGCCATCGCCTGGGTGGGTGTGGTGTGTGTCTCCGCCCTCGCGCTCACCGGCTACTACAATGACCCCCGCTACGCGCGCGACGACTACCGCGGCGCCGCCGCCTTCCTGACCGCCCATGCGGGGCGAGGGGACATTGTCATCGCACACCGGGCGTTCACTGCGCGGGACCTTCGGTTCTACGCACGGCCGTTTCCCGTGCAGATCATCGGCTTCCCCATCACGTCCGAACCACTGGACTCGGCCCAGACGATCGCGGCGCTCGCATCCGCGATCGGCGACGCGCCGCACCTGTGGCTGTTCCTGAGCCGCGGCACGCCGGAAGAAGACGGTCCGCTCGCCGCGTACTGTGAATCGCATTTCCGCCGTACCTACACGTACACGTCCACGGGCGTGCGTCTCATCGCCTACGAGCGCGACAGTGTGTCCACGCCGGCGGCGGTCGCACCCCCACCGCCGGCAGCGAGCCGCCACTGACCGGCGTCGGGATCTTCAGGCTCCGCTATCCGGTCGGCTCCGAGACGTTCATTCGCGAGCAGGCGGGTGCCCTGAAACGCTACCAGCCCACCGTGATCACGCGGTCGCTCGTGGACGAGGCGCAATCCACTCTGCCCGTGTACGCGCTCGACGGCCGCCGGCGGACTGCTCCCGCACGGTTCCGGAGAGCGATGTATTCGCTGACCGCCGCGCCCCGCCTCTTCGGACGCAGTGACTCGTTCCCGGCTGTCGGACTGCTGCACGCTCACTTCGGACCCGATGGCACGTACGCGATGCCGCTCGCGGCCGCCCTGCACGTGCCGCTCATCACCACGTTCCACGGATGGGATGTCACCGTCCGGACCACTGCGATGCTCGCGTCGCCCAACCCGACCATCGCCCGCTATCTCCTCCGTCGCGCCGCCCTCCGCCGGACCGGAGCGGCATTCATCGCCGTCTCGGACTACGTGCGCGACAGGCTGCTCGTACTCGGATTTCCGCCCGAGCGAGTCGTGCGACACTACATCGGCGTCGATACCACACGCTTCACACCCCTCCCGGCCTCGGCTCGCACGACGGACCGGTATGTCCTGTCCGTCGCCCGGCACGCGGGGAAGAAAGGCCTCGACACGCTGTTGCGCGCGTTCGCGCTGGTCGCACCCCGGTTTCCGGACGTTCGTCTCGTACAGGTCGGCCGCGGGCCGCACACCGCTGAACTGAAGGCCCTCGCGTCGGACCTCGGGATCGCCGAGCGCGTCGAGTTCGCCGGTGCACAGCCATACGATCGCGTGCGGGATCTCATGCAGAACGCCACCGCGGTCGCGCTCACGTCACAGACGGCCGTCGACGGCGATCAGGAGGCGCTCGGCATGGTCCTTAACGAAGCGAGCGCCTGCGGGATACCGATCGTCGCCACCCGCCACGGCGGGATTCCCGAAGCGGTAATCGACCGCGAAACCGGATTGCTCGCGCCCGAGCGCGATGCGCCAGCGATCGGCGAGGCGCTCGCCGCGCTGCTCGGCGACCCGGGCTACGCTGCGCAGTTGGGGCGGCGCGGGCGGGAGTTCGTCTGCGATGCCTTCGACCTCCGCGCGCAAACCGCCGCGCTGGAGCGCATCTACGACGGCGTGAGGGGCATCACTGGCGGCTGATCGGCCGCGGCGGGCGCTGCGGTCACCACCGGAGCCCGAAAATCCTTCAGGAGCGCGTCCCGTATCCGCAGCGCGAGCGCGACGATTGTCAGCGTGGGGTTCGCGAACCCGCCGGTCGGAAATACGGAGCTGCCGCTCACGAACACATTGGGTGCGATGTGCATCCGGCTGTCGGCATCGACCACGCCGCGCCGCGGGTCGCTGTGCATCCGCGTCGTTCCCATGTGGTGCCAACTCCCCATGATCCGTTCGGCCCACACCGCGTCGGGATCGTCAGGCAGATATACCGTCCCCGCACCGTTGCTGGCGAGTCCTTTGCCGATAATCTCCAGACTCTCGCGAATGTTGCGGAGGTCGGCCGGGTTCACCTGCCAGTCGAGTTGCGACATCGGCATTCCGAGACGGTCTTGCTCCGGCCGTATCGTGACCCTGCTGTCCCGGAGGGGCGTCTGCTCACCGCGACCCATGATCTCGTAGACGACGGGATGCCCCGCGGGGTGGTCCCCATCCTCGGCATGGAGGAAGGAGCGCGTCGATCCGGCTTCGAGGGCCGTGCGCACGAACTTGTCCACGACACGGAGACCGAAGCCGAGCACCCCGGCGCGCGCGATCGAGATCCCGTGCAGCATCCACTGGGGCGGCTGGCGGGCCTGCCGGTGCAGCACGGACGCCACCGAACGCCGGCGGGGCGGGAAAAAAGCGGCTGAGAAGCCGTAGAGTCCGCGGGCGTGGCGCTCGGGTATCGTCACCGCCAACGCACCCAGCGGGCGCCGGACGCTGCGCCGGCCCTGCACGTACAGGGAGAGGTTCGTGTCCGCGCGCGACGGCACGAAACATCCGAGCCGCACGTGGACGTGCTCCATGAAATACCGCCCCACCAGGTCGTTCTCGTTCCCGAGCCCCTCGGCCTGCACGCCGCGAGAGGCGAGGAGGATGCGCGGGTTCTCGATGCCCCCGGTCGCCAGGACGAACACGCGCGCCTCGACGCGCCAATCGCGCCCCGACAGCGTCTTGACCGCCGCTGCGGTCACCGGTCCGCCGCGCTCCTTCCCCTCGAACGCCACCACGTTCGAGTACAGATAGACCGTGACGTTGCTCGCGGCCTCCAGGTCGGCCCGGTACGTATGGCCGAAATGGGTCGGCGGGCTGAACTCGTACATGACGGTTTGCAGCTGGGAGTGCATGCCCAGCCTCGGACGGCGCGGAATCGGCGGCCCATGGTCGAGATCACCACGGGTCACGACGAGTTGGCAGAGCGCTCGGGCTTCAGGATAGTACTTCTCCAGCTCCTCCCGCCCGAACGGCCACCCGCTCTCCGCGATCCACGAGCGCTCCTCGAAATCGTCGGCGTCGAGCGCGCGGCACCAGCCGCCCCACCGCTGTGTGCTGCCGCCGAATGTCCGCACGCGACACCCGTCGAGCGCGAAGTAGTCGCGGCCGACGTTCCGGCCCCGGTAGAGCGCCTGCGTCTTCGGCCGCGGCCACGAGCTTCCGCTCTCCAGCAGCGCCACCCGCACCTGCTGGCCGCGCAGCGCGCGTGCCAGCGTGATGCCGGCTGCACCGGCTCCCACGATGCAGACGTCTGTCTCGATGACCTGGCGCGAGGGAACTGTACGTCCGTCGATCAGCATCCGTGCTTCGGTGCGCCGCCCGTCCCGTTCGCTGGCCCGCTCAGTACGCCGCCGCCGAGACCCGCACCGTCGGGAGCCGCGGCGGTTCCGGCACGTCGTCGTCGCGCGCGGCGGTCCGGAGCGCGAAATGTGCCAGCAGGATCATGACGATGAAGGTGCTCACGTGCGACAGATCCACCGCCTCGGGGATCAGGGTCGCGACGTACCACACGAACATCGCGAGCGCATACAGCGCCAGGGGCGATCGGGTCAGCCGATAGCGGACGAATGCCGCTCGTAGCGCGGCGATCAGGATCAGGACGAGGATGCTCAGCCCGAGCACGCCGGTGTCGAGCAGCTCCTGGATGTATCCGGAATGCGCCTGGATGATGACCCATCCGCGGCGGAGCGAGATCTCGGCGATGTGATCGGCCGTCCAGAACGAGTCGAATCCGTAGCCCAGCACCGGCTTCTCGGCGGCGTAGGCCATCAGATCGCTCCACAGCAACGTCCGGCCGCTGAGCGTCGCCGGGTCGTCCGACTTCGCCGAGCGCTCGAGCAGTGCCGCTTCATGGGCACGTCCCGCCACGTCCGGGGCGAAGATCACGACCGAGCCGGCGACCGCGGCCACCGCCATGGCGAGGACCAGCAGCCGGCGGCGCGACACCGCCACCATCATGCACACGGCACCCGCCAGCACGACGGCACCCACCGCGGTGCGCGACTTGGTCAGGTACAACAGTACGATCCCGAACACCAGGATGCTCAGAAGCGGCACTCGCCGGCCCCCGAGACGAAGGGCGCAGAACGCGGCCATCACGAGACAGGCGCCCTCCAGTCCGTGTACGTTCGGGTGCGCGAGACCCGTGAACCGGTAGGTCTGTGTGAACGGATGGAAGTCGCCCCGGCCCACCGACAGCACGAATCCGAGCAGCAGCGGCATCAGGTTCGCGATCAGCGCGAAGTACACGACATCCCGCAGCGACCACGCCTGTCCGAGAACGAATGCCGCGAACGCGATCACGAGAAACGCGATCAGACGGCGCGCCGTGAACCCGGGATCGATAGCCCACGCCACACTCGCGGCCGCGACACCGAAGTATCCGAGCAGAAACCACGCGAGCGCCGTTCGCCGCGCCGGTGCGCCGGTCAGCGAGTTGGCGACGGGCGCCGCGCGCCAGACCACCGGTGACTGAAACCGCGTGTCGCCGGTCGGGCTCACCGCCACGGCCTCCCACTGCCCGCTGCCGCCCTGCGCGGTGCGCCGCCGGCGCACGGAGCTGAGGGTCAGTGCCGCGAACAACCCGAGGGCCAGGATCGCGACGCGCCGCGTCTTCGCCCCTTCCTCGACGCCACCGCCGGACTGCGCTGCGGCGGTCTGCAACGCCGCGGCACCCTGCTGTGCTTCAGCGGACGACCGGTGCAGGGAATACGGCCCCATGAAGGCGAACAGCACGACCAGCACCGCGTAAGCGCGCCACGGCCGTGTCCGGCCACGGATGGCCGCCTGAGCCGCGCGCACGAATCCAGGAGCAGCCTGCCCCGCCATCGCCGCGCCAGGTCCGGCCGGGTACGGCGCCCAATTGGTAGTCATTGGTGACCTCGCGGGCGGCGACCCGCCCATTCCGATACGACGAGTCCTAGTACCCACCAGGGCTCGATGAGATAGCGCCGCCACATACGGCCCGGTTCAGCGGCCAGCCGCCACAGCCATTCGAAGCCCGCCGCCGATGCCCCCCGCGGTGGCGTCGGGACGATTCCCGCCACGTAATCCATGGCCGCGCCCGCGATCAGCGTCGCGTTGGCGGTCAGGGCCTCGCGGTTGTCGTGCACCCAATGCTCCTGCCTCGGCATCCCCATACCGACGACGAGGACCTGCGGCCGGTACGCCGCGATCCGTGCCAGCACTGCCTTGGTATCCGCACTCCCCGGCGAGGCGTCGAAATACCCGTGCGTGCCGTCGAGCTGCAGCCCGGGATAAGAAGCCCGGAGCCGCCCGGCGGCCGCTTCGAACACCCCTGGCTTGCCTCCGACCGAATAGACGCGCCAGCCGCGCTCCGCGGCCTCCGCCATCAACGGCCCGATCCAGTCCACGTAGGTCACGCGGTCGCGCTTCGTCAGCGGTACACCGACCAGCCGGCCGAGCGCGATGAGCGACATGCCGTCCGCATGGCAGACATCGGCCGCTGCGTGGAAGTCACGAAATTTCTGATCGCGGCTGTGCAGATACACACTGTGGAGGTTGTGGTTCGCGATCACGATCCGTTGTCCGGTCTCGACCGCGTTGGCAATGCACGCGTTGAGCTTCGGGATGTCGTACGCCCCGACCCGGATGCCGAGCATCGCATACTGGGGCACCGGCGCCGGGCCCACGCCGGCCGCGGACGCCGCGGCGGTCACGCGAGGTCCAGCGCGACGCGCTTCGCGGACTCGACGATCATCCGGCAGCGTGCCGTCCAGCTATGCCCCTGCTCGATCAGATACCGCGCTCTCGCGCCCATCGCCGGCAATCGCTCCCGCGCGACGTACGCCCGGCGCAAGGCCTGCGACAGACCGTCGGTGCTCCCCGCGTCGAACAGGTACCCGGTCTCACCGTTGACGACGAGATCCACCGCATCCGCCACGGCCGAAGAGATGATCGGCTTCGCCATGGCCATGTATTCGTACAGCTTGAGCGGCGACCGGAACACCGCGCGCCCCTGGGTATCGGTGTGCCCGGAGTAGCCGACGTCGCCGCTGGCGATGATCGCGGGCACGGCCTCGCGCGACACGGTACCGAGAAAGTGTACGCAGTCGGCGAGCCCGAGTTCAGCGGCCAGCTTCTCGCAATTGCGCCGCACGGGCCCATCGCCCGCGATCACCGCATGGAGCGCAAAGCCATCTTCCACACGGACCGCATGAATCGAACGGAGCAGCAGCTCGATCCCCTGCCACGGTTCGAGCCCGCCCGAGTACACGATCGTGAACCCCTCGAACGTCCGCGGGGCGTCGGGCCGCGGCTGGAAGAAGTCGGTGTCCACGCCGTTCGGGACGACGACGACTTTCGCCGCCGGGATGTTCAGCCGCTCGGTCACCAATGACTTGAGTGGTTCGCTCACGCAGACCAGCATCCCGCAGTCGAGATACGCTTGCCGCTCGTGACGCCGTGCGCGCGACGTGAGTACGAGACTGTTCCGGTCGACGCGTGCCTCTTCGGACTGCATCTCGTTGGTCTCGAGGATCCAGGGAATCCCCGCGCGCGCGAACGGCTCCCCGAGGTTCTGGAACACCGAGTACCGCTCGTACACCCAGTCCACCCGCCCCGCGAGCGCGCGCCACGCGGCACGCGTGTTCCTCGGCGCGAGCCCGATGCGCATCACGTCCGCGAGCAACGCCCACTGGCGCCCCTTCCGCAGCAGCTTGCCCGCGTCACGCGCAATGACGCCGGGCGACCGGTCGCCAATGATGAACGGATGCACCGACCACCCGATGTGCTCGAAGCCGGAAATGACGCCGAGGATATGGGATCGTGGGCCGCCGATCTCGGCGTCTCGCCGGGTCGACACGCGTGGGGCGCCGGACAGAAAGCCGAGCCGCCGGCTCTCCCGCACATCTCCCTCGCCGTTTGCCTGGCCGTCTGCGCGGCCGTTGGTGCGGCCGTTTGTGCGGCTGTACGTGTGGCTGTACGTCTGGCTGTTGCTCTGCCTGTTGCTCTGGCCGTCGCTCACGACGCACCTCCGGCGACGGCCATCGCCGGCACCGGCGCCGGCTCCTCGCGGGTGCGGTCTTCCCGGCGGCAGGTCGCCAGCAGCGTCCACCACAGCACGAGGGCGAGCAGCCCGTCCGAGCCGAGGCTGGACCACGCCGCGCCACGCCAAGACGCCAGCAGAATGAGCGGCACGTTGACGGCGATGTTCAGCACCGCAATGACCACCTGCACGAGTGTCCGGCGCCCCTGATATCCGGCCCCTGTGAGCGCATCGGCAGCGAAGTAGTGAATGGTCTTGAGCAGTGGAAGAAGGGCGAGCAGACGGACTGCCCCGACACTCGCGCGATAATCCGCGCCGAGGAGCCGCGGGAGCTGTGGTGCCAGAAGATACAACACCATGCCCGCGCACGCCGCGTACGTGCCGGCGAACGGCAGGAGCTTGCGCGACACCGCGAGACTGGCGCGAGCGCCACGCGCGCCCTGCTGGAAGAATCGCGGATAGGCCGCCGCGAGCAGCGACCGCACCGGCACGAACGACACGTCGATGAGCCGGTACGCGGCACTGTAGATACCCGTGGCCTCCAGGGTCGACAGGCGAGCCAGCATGGACTTGTCGATGTCATTGTAGATGTTCTGTGCCGACAAGCTGGTAGCAAAGTACATACCCTCGCGAAGCTCGGCGGCCGGATAGCCGATCACGCGCTCCGGGCGGCCAAGCTCTCGCCACGTCACAATGACCGAGATGGTCGCGCTCAATGCGGAGCTGCCCAGATACCACATCGCCCACCGCGCGGGGGTCGGGTCGCCGATCAGCAGGAACAGGCCCGCCGCAATCAGCCGCGACACGGAGATCAGCAGCGGGAACTGCGCCGTGCGCGACAGCCGCTCGTGCGCCTGGTACGCCTGGCCGCTGATGTCCAGGACCCGCGAGAACAGCAGGTCGGCCGCCACCACGCACCCGACCACCTGGACCGGAATCGTCGCCGGCAGTACGAGCCGCGAACAGGCCATGATGATGATCCCGAGCACCACCCCCGAGATGATCGTGGTGGACAGCGCGCCGCCCCAATACCGCCGAAAATGCCGCGGATCGCGCGCGACGTGCTTGATCAGCAGATTGCCCGCCCCCAGGCTCGCGAACGGCGAGGCCAGCGCCACCAGCGCGACGGCACCGGCAAACGCTCCGAGGCCGTCCGGGTGCAGCGCCCGCGCGACGAGGACGAAGTACGACGCGCCCAGCGCTACGCGGCTCCCCTGCCCGACCGCCATCCACGCGGTGTTCTTCGCCAGGGTCCCCCGCCAGCGCGGGCCGAGCCATGGGACGTTCTGGACGGTCGGTTCCGGCACAGGCCCTCCAGACCCCGGAGGGCCGGAGGGCGGGTCAAGCGGCATCAGTGCGACGGACGACGAGGCTCGCGAGGCGCCGCAGCGCTCAGGCGGCCCCGCGCCCCCAGAGGACGGCGGGAACGGTCTTGGCGAGAATCTGCAGATCGAGTCCGAGCGACCACCCGTCGATGTACTGCAGGTCGAGCATCACCCAGCGGTCGAATGCCAGATCGCTGCGCCCGCTGATCTGCCAGAGCCCCGTCACGCCAGGCGGCACACTGAACCGCCGCATGAGCCACGACTCGGAGAACTTGTGGACGTCGCGCACCGGCAGCGGTCGCGGCCCCACGAGCGACATGTCGCCCCGCACCACGTTGAAGAGCTGAGGCAGCTCGTCGAGCGACATCCGCCGCAGCAACCGCCCCACACGCGTGATCCGGGGATCGTCGCGGATCTTGAACACCGGGCCCGACGCCTCGTTGCGCGTCTCGAGATCGGCCTGCAACGCCTCCGCTCCGTTGATCATCGTGCGGAATTTGTACATCGCGAACCGCCGCTTGTTCAGCCCGAACCGCTGCTGGCTGAAGATCACCGGGCCCGGTCCGGACAACTTGATCGCGATCACGATGACCAGCATCACCGGCGCCGCCAGTACCAGCCCCACGATGCCGCCGACCAGATCCATCGCGCGCTTCACCAGCATGCGGTGGTCGTCGGTCACCACGTGCATCCGCACGACCGGGAACCGGCCCGTCTGCTCATAGCTCGGCCGCCCCAGCGACGACTGGAACACGTCCGCGAGATACGCCGCCCGCACGCCCAGCCGCTCGCACAGCGCGATCGTGTTCTGGATCTTGCCGTAGCACGACTTGATGGGCAGCGTGATCAGCACGTCGTCGATCACGTGGCGCATTAGAATCCCTTCCAGATCGTCGAGCGTCCCGATCATGCGCTCCGCGATCTCCTCGGCGATCGGATCCGGATTCGTGTCCACGAAGCCGTAGATCTGCACCGCGTCCTCGGCATGCGCGTACAACTCGTGATAGAGCCGCTGCGCGCGAGGCCCGCTGCCCACGATCAGCACGTTGCGGATGGCCGCCGCCGGCGATGGAGCCGCCGCAAGCCAGACCAGCCACCGGAGCGCCGCCAGCGTCACGACCGCCACCGTCACGAAATACCCGACCGAGATCGGCCGCACCGCCCCGGTGCTGCTCGCGATCGGGAACAGAATCAGCGGCACACCGCCCACGAGACAGGCGCCGACCAGCCGCACCGCGTACAGCATCGGCTCCTCGAGCCGGCGCTCATCGTACATCCCGAACATCGTCAGGCTGGCGTGCAACACGGCCGCAAAACCCGCCAGCAGCAGCAGGTTCTTGACCGTCACGCGCATGTTGAGGAAGCCGGCGATGCTGGCCGCCCCCGGATGATTGGAGTTCGTCAGCACGAAGACGCCCACCACGGCGCCCAACACCGCGGCCACGTCGAGGTACCGGCACGCGTCCAGCATGCGCTGCGTCGCCCGCGCGGCACGCGGCGGCAGCACGCCCAGCCGCGCGGCGGCCGCAATGCCGCCGCTGTACGCGGTGGCGAATCGGTCCACGGGGCTAGCCTTCACCTTGGCGTCGCCGTTTTTCGACGGCGCCTGCGGTTTCGGGGGTGCCTTCAGGGCGGGTCCGGCTGGGGCAATCACCGCAAACCTCTTAGGCCTCCGCCATGTAGTACCGGTCCCGATGACCCTGGAACCGGTAGGCTCCATCGTATGCCGCATCCCGATGGAAGTCGATATCGTTGAGGACCGCGCCCAGTACAGGCGCCCGTACGTGGCGTAACTGCTCCATCGCGAACATCAGGGCCTGCACCGCCGTCACGCCCGACCGAACCACGACCACCACACCGTCGGCGTGGGCCCCGATCAATGCCGCGTCGGTCACGACATTGATGGGCGGAGAATCGAGGATGATCGTGTCATAATGCTGCTTGAGACGCTCCATGAGCGTCCGCATCGCCGGTGAGTCGATCAGCGACGCCGGATTGTGCGGTAGCGCACCAGTCGTGAGATAGTGGAGCGACCCCGCCCGCCCCAGATCCACCCGTCGCAGCGCCGCCTCGACCGAGGTCGTGCCCTGCAGTATGTCGGAGAGCCCAGGCTCGCGGTTCGACCCGAACACCCGGTTGATCACGCCACGCCGCAAGTCCGCATCGACCAACAGAACCGAGTGGCCACGCTGGACCAGGGTCACCGCGAGGTTCGTCGCGCTCGTGGTCTTGCCGTCACCGGACAGAGGGCTCGTGAACACGATGGTCTTGAGCTCCCCGCCCGGGTGAATGAACGCCAGATTCGTCTGCAGGGTGCTGTACGCCTCGGCCACCGCGTTGCGGGCCGACGGATCGGTCACCAGCACGCTGTCGGACCCGTTGCCGTTGAGATGCGGCCCCGTGAACGAACGTCGCTTCCCCGTCAGCCGCCGGCGGCCACCGGTTCCCGGTGGTCCCAGCTCCTCGGCCAGCCGGAGCCTCGACATGAACTCGTCGCCGAGGTTGATGCGCGGGATGAGCCCGAGCACCGGTGAGCCGGTCGCGGCCAGCACGTCGGCACGCGTATGGATCGTGTGATCACGCGCCTCGTTCGCCATCGCGAGCCCGATGCCCAGCATCAGCCCGAGTATGATCGAGGCCGCCATGTAGAGCACGGGCCGCGGCATGACCGGCTTGTGCGGGAGCACCGCCGGATCCATGACGTACACGCTCGGATCCACGACGGCCGCCGACACCTGTGCCTCCTTGAGCCGCGTCTGGAGCGTCGTGTAGATGTCCTCGAGCACCTTCGGCTGGCGCGAAAGCCGCGTGAACTCGATCTCCTTCGCCGGAATCGTACGCATCTTGGCCGTCGAGATCCGCAGCACGCTGTCGTCGGCCGCGACCTGGTTGTTGAGCCCCTGCAGGTAGGTCTGCCCGATCGATTTGAGCTGCTGATCGATCTGCTCGATACGGGCCGTCAACGTCAATACGTCAGGATCCTTGGCCGTCCGGCGCTCGAGCAGCGCCGTCCGCTCGTCCTCCACCGTCGCCAGCGAAGCGAGCAGCTCGGACGCGGCGTTGTTCTTGAGCAGCGTCGGGAACGCGATCAGGCGCCGGTACGGCGACGGCTGGTCGGGACGCTGCCGCGCCGCCTGCGCGGTCACATCCGACATGAGCGACGACAGCGCGTCACGCTCGGCCCCAACCGTGTTCCGGTCGGCCTGCAGCTCCGCCAGGTGATTGACATCGCTCGTCGCCTCGTCGGGCAGGCTGACAATGTTGTTCTGCGTGCGGAATGTCTCGAGCTCGCTCTCGGACGCCGCGAGCTGCCGCTGCACGCTGTCGAGTTGCTGCGCGAGGACCTTGGCGGTGCTCTTCGCCTCCACCTTGTGCTGCGAGTTGCGGTCGGCGATGAAGAGCCCCGCGAGCACGTTCGGCACATCGCGCACCAGGGTCTTGTCCGTGCCGCGATACGTCAGCGTCAGCACGTTGGCATCCCGGTCGGGCCGGTCCACCTTCAACGTCTTGCTGAACCTCTCCACGGCGACGTCGCGGCTGGTCACGTCGAGGGTGAATTGATCCTCGGTCACGCCGGGCGCCACCGTCACGGTCACGCCCGGAAGCGCGATGGTGCCGCCCGGCTTGACCACGCCGATGTCCTTGTCGGCATTCTCGTCGTGCACGGCGTACGCCTTGTCCGATTGCCGCAGCGTGAACGTGAACTCACCGGAATCGTCCGCCGGTGCGACGGCGATCGCGCTGAACAACGAGGCCCGCGGTACCCGCACCGGTGTCGTGACCGCACGGAGTTGCAGCGAATCGATCGTGGCTTCGGCCAGCCGGCGGCTCTCGAGCGCCGCCTGCTCGGTGCTGACCTCACGGTCCTGCCCGATCCGCGTCACGAGGTCCGGAAGATCGACCTTGGTGTCCTCGAGCCGGATCGCCGCGACTGCCTCCCACCGCGGAGGAATCAGGAACGTGAAGAGCCCGACCACCACCACCATGATGATGACACCGATCGCGACCGTCCATCGATGCCGCCGGATCAGACTCCAGAGGCCCGCCACTGTCGCGGGATCGACCCGGCCAGGCCGGTCGATCGCCGCCAGCGGAACGTGCGCCGAGACCACGGGGACCTGCGGCGCGGCATGCGGCAGCATGGGTTGAGAAGGCGGTTGGCCGTCGTTGAGCAGCATGTCAGTCAGTTGGTAAAAGCCTGGCGGAGCTGGCCAGTAAATGACGAAAGTGGGTGGTGCCCTGGAGCTTGACGATCAGACACGAACACGTGTTGCAGAGCCACTGCACGGGACATACCGCGACCAGATGCACGACCTAGTGGTGCTGCACGATGATTGTTGTGGTGATCAGTACCGCCGCGCCGATGAGCGCACCGACGACGTAGCCGTTGCGGGAAACCCAACTGCGCTCCGGCAGGAACAGCTCGTCCCCCGACCGGATCGCCAGACTGCCGACACTCGTTCGCTGCGTGAACTTCACCCGCTGCTTCTTGCCGCCGCGGATCACATCGACCTTGTCCTGCATCCCCGTTGGATCGGCCCCGCCTGCCAGCGCCAGCACGTCGGCGATGGACATCGTCGGATCGACCGGATAGAGCCCAGGGTTCTTCACGGCGCCAATGACCGTCACGCGACGCAGCATCGTCACTTCGATCGACGGGTCCTTGAGATACTGCGAATACGTCCCGATCAGCATCCGGCGCAGCGAATCCGTCGTGATATCGGATACATGGACCTGCCCGATCTTCGGAAACACGGAAAATCCGTGCTCATCGACCTGGAAATCGCCCGAAAGGTCCGGCTCCCGCCAGATCTTGAGCCGCACGAGATCGCCCGGATACAGAATCGCGTTCGCAGCCGCATCCGATGCCGGTGTCGCCGGATCGGGCGCCGGCCGGCTCTGCACGCCCGGCGGAGGAGCCGTGGCCGGTGCGGGCGGCGTCGCCTGGGCCGTTGATTGTCCGATCGCGACCGCGGGCAGCATCACGCTGCACGTCATGGCGAGCACGATCGCGACAAGCGCAGGCACGGCGTCCGGAGCCCCGTGACGGGCGCGCGATCCCGCGCGGCCCGCGTCACGAAGCGCGCCGCCGCACGCTCGCCGAGATACCGTTGCTACCACTGCCGCCTTGACGAATTGCACGTGCCACTCCCCTCAGCCGTGTGACGCCGGTCTCGTACGCCGCCCGCTGACGGCTGGTACGCCCCTCGGCCCCCCTGGTAAGCCATCTGAACCGCCTGCCTCCGCGGACGCCAAAGCATGCGAGGCCGCAGCCCTAACAGCCGCAAGTCTCGCACCGGTCTGGCGCCCGCGTAACTAACGCCCCAATTGGGGTTAAGGGCTGTGACGTACATCACTGTTCCAGGTCTTTTTCGCGACTCGGCTACGCTTTCGGGCCCCCGGACAGGCGCCGGGCCGCTGGTATGAACCCGCAGGGAGCACACCATCCGTTGCGCGCCAGCGACACTCCTCCGCCCGCCAAAGGAAGCTACGCGGGTACCGCCGCCCCGGTCCGGCGTAGGCTGAGATTCGCACGCATGGCCCTGCCATCGGCGGACATTTTGACCGGATGCACGGCCCGGATCCCCCGCCGCAAAAGCTCATCGGCGCCGATCGGAACCGGAGGCCGGAATTGAATCCAGACGTCAGGCTTCGCCGGGTCGGCGTTGATGTCCATCAACTGATGGCCTATGGCCTTGGCCCCGAGCCCCAGCAACACATCCTCCTCCACCGTGAGCGCACGGTAGTCGTCCGGAATCGCCAGAAACCCGGCGTCGCGCAGCCCGCGCAGCGTCGCACCGTGAAGGCCGCTGAGCGCACCCAGCACATGCTCGCCCAATTCGTACCCGTTCCGTCGCGCGCGGGAAACAAACGGAGCCCAATAGGGCCGGCCAACCCGGACCGACTGGCGGTCCTTGTGGAGCCCGACCGGCAGCAGATCGAGGAGCATGTTGCGCCGGATCCGCCCGAACTCGCGCATCGCGCCTGTCGGCGACATTCGGTACGCGCCGACCATCCCGGCGCCACCGGCGGCCAGACGCCCACGCATCAGATCGCACACGCCAGGCGCGAGCAGACAGGTGTCAGGGTCGATCTTCACGACGAGTCCCGGCACGCCTGGCTCCGCCGCAATCTCGGACAGCATCCCGAACATCGAACGCGCGATGCCGCGGTAGCCGCGAGACTCCGGATTCTGCAGGATCCGGCTCCGCGCGTGGCCACGCCCCCACCGGACCAGTGCCTCGTACGTCCCATCGTCCGTGCAGTCGTCCAGCACCCACGCTTCCGCCTCGGGCTCGAATGCGGCGATGCGGTCGAGCGAGTCCAGGGCGATCTCCGATTCGCCGGGCCCGACCACCATGACGAACACCGTGCGGCTCGCGTCGAGCCCGATTTGATCCATCCCGAATCGCCCCTGGTAGTCGGTCCGGCGCCCAATGATTGGCGCGGGCGCGCATTCTCGCAAGAAATGCGCGAGGGGCAGAGAGAGCACGTGCGCCCTCTGCCCCTCTCGGCACCGCATTCAGCGGCGCAAGCTAATGGCCCGGCTACTATCAGGACCGGCGCGTCATGGTTCCAACGGCACTCGGTCAACCTGTCCGGCCACCCGCCCTTAGAATCCCTGGCGAATTCCGATCCCCACCGTGGTCCCGTAGTACTCGCGCTGGTTGTCGTATGGGTGTCTGGTCGTGCCCGTGAAGAATCCGAAGACGGCGTTGTTCAAGTTCAGCACTTGCGCGGTGAGAGCGGTCTCGCCGCGCACCACCCACGTGAGCTGTCCATCGATCTGCCAGTGCGCATAGTTGTAGACATCTCCGGAGGCCGGATTGCTCGTCCCATCGGAGCCGTACTGGAAGATGCTCGCCGAGGTGTACTGGCCGCCGAGCCGCGCCGTGAACGGCGCATAGTCGTAGAGCAACGCCACGTTGAAGAGAGTGGGGAATTGGCGCGGCAACGCAGCCTCGCGGTTGGTGCCGTCGCCGTTCGGTACCTCTGCCCTGGACTCGACGTGCGTGTAGTTCACATCGAAACCGAGGCCGTGCAGCGCGCCAGGCAGGAAGCTCAGATGTTCGGTGTAGTCGAACTCGGCGCCCCACAGGTGCGCGCTCGGGCCGTTCTGAGTCTGCGAGGCGTAATAGCCGTCGTATTGCGCGAGGTTCCCCGTGTACAACGCGGTGCGCTGGAAAATGAAATCATAGATGTCCTTGTAAAACAGCCCGCCGGAGAGAACACCCACCGCCGAGAAGTAGTGCTCGCCGAGCAGGTCGAAGTTCCAGGCGTATTCCGGCGCGAGCGCCGGATTCCCGACACTGATCGGGAAGTTGATGTTGCCCTTCTCCGCGTTCTGGGCGGTCAGACTCGGCGACAACTGGCCATAGTCTGGCCGAGCGACACCCTTCGTGACAGCAGCCCGCAAGTTGGTGTTGTCATCGAGCGCGTACTTGAGCTGAAGGCTCGGAAAGAGATCCGTGTACGCCTTGGTCCCATGCACGACGGTCGAAGCGACCGTGTCGTTGGGAGTCGCCTCCGCATGGCCCGCATACCCCACGTCCGTGTTCTCCACCCGCAGCCCAACGTTGACGTGGAGCGCCTTCACGTCGAGCGTCTGCATCACGTACCCGGCGATGACCTGCTCGGTGCCGGCGAACGTGGCAAGGTTGTCGGACAATACCTGGCCGCCGTTTTCCTGGAATTGCCCCATGTGCGCCAGGTAGTACTTGTTCACCGGAGGCATGTTGCCGAACGGCGCAAGCGTATAGCACCCGTTACAGATATGATCGTAGAACCCAGGGTTGCTGTACGTCGACGGGAACATGGCCAGCGTGAGCGGATTATTCCCCATGTAGTTGTATGACGGCTGGAAGGACAGGTAGCCTTTGTGCTCGTTGCCGATCTTGGCCCCGAACTTGAACGACGCGGGAAGGTCGCCGATCTCGTACGGCACGAGCGCATCGGCTTTCGCCCCCACGGTCTGCCCGCTATTCAGCTCGTTGTCCGTCGCGAACGTGCCCAGAGTGTAGTCGTTGGGGTTCGCGATGGCGGCACGCACCGCTGGCGACACGGTGTACGTCGGCTTGAGCGGGTTCGTGTTGTAGGTGTAGTTGAAATCGTTGATTGGGCTATTCTGTGTTGGGTTGTAATCATCCTCAAAGTGATCGTGCTGCGTCGCCTGCGACCCGGCATAGTTGGCGGAGTACGACAGATGCACGCGGCCAAGGTCCTGTTTCCCGGTGCCAGTGAATCCCCAAGTGTGCTCGATGGGACCGCGATTCGCGATGGCCTCGCTAACCGAAGCGCCGGTGACCGTCGGCACCCCGTTGACCATTGCGTCCGTACCCCCGCCGACGGCCGTCTCCCACCGGTTGGCCTCGTCGAAGAACGCGCTCCACAATCCCTTGATGGAAATCGATGACGTCGGGGAGAACCGATAGTCGAGATCCCCCCCGAGCCCGTAGCGCGTGCGATAGTAGTTGTAATCGCGTTCGCTCCACTGCGCCGGGTAGACATGGTTGAATCCGGAGCCGCTGGGGACCGGCGTGACGCTGCCATTCGGTCCGATGAAGTCGGCGCCGAATGACGGTTCGACATCGTCAATCGTGCGATTCGTGCGGTTATAGGTCCCGCTCATGAGGAAGCCGAGCTTCTGTGTATCACCGACCCGGCCACCATAGCTCACGTCCGCCTGGCCGTTGTCGGTGCTCGCGAGCGATTGATAGGCGTAGTTGCCCGCGAAGTAGCCGTGCGGCGAGCCCTCGGGCACTTTGGTCACGAGATTGACCGAGCCGCCAATCGCGCGGGCGTCCTGGTCGGCGGTGAGGGTCTTCGTGACTTCGAGGGCGCCGAGCAGATCGGCCGGCACGTCATCGAGCTTCACCGCGCGGACGTCGGTGGCGAGGGTCCCCGGGACATCGGCGCCGTCGATCGTCACGTGCTGGAAATCCGGCGGCGTCCCGCGGATCTCGACGTACTTGCCCTCGCCCTCGTCGCGCTCCGCGGTCACGCCAGGCAGACGGGCCAGCGCCTCGGCCGCATTCGCATTGGGGAGCGCGCGGATCTCATCGCCCGACATCACGGTCACGATGTTGTCCGCGTCTTTCTGCTCCTGTAGCGCGCCAGCCGTCGTCTCGTTGAGACGCGGCGACGTCACGAGCACCGACTTGAGTGTGTTGACGTCGGGTCGCAGGACGATCCGGTGATACGTCGCCTGCCCCGCCGTCACCGCCACGGAAAACGTGTCGGGCTTGAATCCGATGAAGTGGGCCTGGAGCCGGTAGCTGCCCGCCGGCAGGTCGGCGATCACGTACGCGCCGTCGGCGCCGGCATTGGCGCCGAATCGCGCGTTGCCGATCACGCTGATGTCGGCCGCGAGCGGCGCGCCCAGGCTATCGACGACGTGACCGGAGACGGTGCCGCTTTGGCCCTGGGCGAGCGCAGTGACCGGGGAGGCCGTGAGCACCCCAATGGCAGCGGCGGCAATGAGGGCGAGTGATCGGACCGACAGGCGCACATCGGCTGGTCGCATGCGAGTTCTCAGGCTGAGGTTGGCCGCGGGGGGATCGACGCCCGAAGCTACGCCTGCGAATCGCCGTACTGAGTCACGCTTGTGGCACGCGTTGTATCACTTCCCTCGCCCGTTCGTTACGCGCCGTGACACAACTCCCCGCCATTGTCACGACTCGGGTGTCTGCACAGCCCGTGTTGCCTTCTACTTCCCACTTTCTGTCGTTCTTTTTCCCATTTTTTTTGGTTTTCTATTCTCCTTTCTCCTTTCTGGTTTCTGAATCGATCCCACGCCTCGCTCGCGACCCCAATCGGCAATCGCCCCACACAAAAAAGTTCCGGCCCCACAGGTGCGCGGAGCCGGAACGATCGAGCGTTTGAGTTCGCGAGTGCCAGGGACGGCTATGTCACGCCATTCTCGCTAGCGGATGTGACCGCCGTTACCGGTGGCCGCCGCCATGTCCGCCGCCACCGCCGTGTCCGCCACCACCACCGCCGCCATGTCCGCCGCCGCCGTACGAACGGCCACCGCCGCCGGAGGCACGCACGGTTCCGCCGCCCCCTGGCCGCGGGCCTTCACGGACACCGCCTTCTCGCATGCCGCCTTCGCGCATGCCGCCTTCGCGCATGCCGCCTTCGCGCGGCCCCATGTTCTGCGGCGCCGGCTCGACTCGGCGTCCAATCGCGCCACCCGTCGCTCGCTCACCCGATGGGCCAGCGTACCGCGACCCGCCGAACGACCCTTGGCCCATTCCGCCGGCGTGCGGGACCCGCTCCGCCATCGCCGGCCCGCGGCCCGACATCGCACCGCCCGCTGCCGCGTCACCGCGTACCACGAGCCGCCCCGAGCCAGGCCGCGCGACCGGACCGGCCGCCTGCACATGCCGGAAGACCGTCCCACCGCCAGCGTTGCTCGCGAATCCGCCGCGGAAACCGCCCGCGCCGATACCGCCGCGCGACGTTGTCAGATGCGCGTTCGCGAACACCGCGGCACCACGTCCCGCGAACACCTGGCCGCGACCACGGAACCCGATCGGAGGCCCGCCCACGAAGGAGTGCCCGGGGAAAAACGTGCGTCCAGGGAAGAACGGCCCGCCGAACCCGAAGCCGAAGCGTCCGGGGAAGAACCCGCCCCCGAAGCCAAACCCGAAGCCAAACCCGAACCGGGGGCCGAAGCCGAAGCCGAACCCGAACGGCGAGTAAAACCACGGGTCGTAGAACCACGGATCGTATGCGAACCCGTACCCCGGACCACACATCCACGGATCGCAGTACGGCCCGTAGCCGTAGCCCCCGTAGCCGTAGCCATAGTACGGATAGGAATATCCGTCGTAGTCATCGGCCGGCGGACCCTCGCTGTACATATAGGTGCCACGAGTCCGGTCGCGCGGCGAGGTCACCGTGTAGTTGACCAGATCGTAGTCGAAGCGGCCACCCGATGCCGACATCGCCTGGACGACATTCGTGAGCACGCCCTCGGCATTCTGCCCGCGAGCCGTGTCGGGAAACGCGCTGGCATTCCACGCGCTGCCGCCGCTGGCGAATTGATCGAACTTGAATGGATCCTTCGAGACGGCCGCATACACCGTCCCCGTGCCGCGCGTCGCGGCCACGACGAAGCTGCCGTCCGATGAGTGCGAGCGAACGTCGAACTCCTCGCCGCCGTGTACGAAGTCATCGTCCGCGGGAGTCTCCGGGTACAGCACGGTCACGCGCCCGTCAGGATCAGCTCGCAACACGACCAGATACGAGTCGTCCCGGACGCGCACTCGCACGCGAGCCCGGTCGCCAGCATCGAACACGTTCTGGCTGTTGAGTGTGACACGTACCGCGGGCTCGTCGGCAACCCCAGCCGATCCGGCGCCGCTGGTCGCGCTCCCCACACCAAGCGCCGGCGCGACCGCCACCGAGCCCGTCAGGAATGCCCCAAGCAATGCCGAGATCATAGACGCCTCCATCACCTGCTCGAGAGAGTGGACTACAACAACGCTACGTGATACCCCGAATCGTCGCCAATGTCCCACCGCATCGCACGGCTGTCCGCACCGTTACCTGTCCTTCTGCACCGCTACCTGCCCTTCTCTTGCTTGTCCGGCTTCTCCGCCTGCCGCGGCCGCGGCGGCGGCGGCTTCTTCGTGACGCGCGGCTTACTACTAGTAACAGTCCCGTTCTTCGGCGCACCGTTCCCCTGCACCGTCGGACCATTGGAGCTGGTTGCGCTCCCGGTCGCGCCAGCGGGCTTCCCGCCATCAGCGCTGCCGTTCGCCCCAGCCGGCGTCGCGCCGGGCCTGCCGGCTGACGGAGGCACGCGGATCGCCGCCGTTACCCGGTTCGGCGGACGTGCCACTCCATTCGTCTGGGCCTGAGACGTCGCCGCGACGCTCGCACCCGCTGGACGAGGCGTACCCGCCGGCTTGGCAGCGGCCAGCCGGTACAGGCTCGTGTTCGCGCGCGCCAGTGCCGGCGTGCTCTGACGGATCTGCGTCTCTTGCGCCGGCGCCAGCGGTCTGCCGCCGTTCGCTGCCAACGCTTGCTGCTTCGCCGCAAACGGAATCGGTGTTGGCGGCGGCGCCACTTTCGCCACGACCGCTCGGGTCTCCAGCGCCGACGGCGGCGCCCGCAATGCTCCGCCCTCAGCCGAGACTCCCAGACTCGACCGCGTCGGCACCACGCCGGGCGACGCCGCCACGACAGCCGACGTCTGCATTTCATGCGTCACCGGCATCGGCGCCAACTGCACCGGGCGGGCGCTCGCGAACGCACTCCCCGATGTCGCCATCATCGCTCCCGGCGCCATACGGTTCCGGTACTGGACATTGGTCGTGTTGTTGTTGATCACCGTCACGTTCGTGATGTTGGTCACGTTCGTAACATTCACCTGTCGTACATACGTCGGACTGACCGCGTACGCTGGCCGATAGACTTCCTGCGGCCCGAGCGCGAACCACGCGACCGCCCCTCCCGCGGCGACCACCACGCCGGCCCCCGGCCGCGGACCCGGGCCACCGCCAACGAACACGACGAGCGCCGGCGCGTAGTACGGATGGGGAGCGATGGGCCCCGGAATCCAGCCCCATGCTCCACCGATGTACGCCCAGCGTCCGTAGTGATATGGCGCGTACCCCCACGGCGCGTCATCCACCCACGACCAACCCCAGGGGTCCACCCACACCCAGCGACCGGTGTGGTACGGCGCCCAGCCCGGTGCCTGGTTCGCCGGCACCCACACCTGGCCGTAGCCATCCACGTACCGCCACTGCCCGTATTCGTCGAGATCCTCGTAGCCGGGCATCTCGCGCGACACGTAGCGCGCCGACACCGCGTTGTCCTCGTGCACGTCACGGCTCACGCACCACTGGTCCCACGAATCCGGCGCCGGTGCGTCGGTCAGGTTGTACGTCGGCGACTCCGTTCCCGAGATCGACGCCTGCTGATGCGCGTTGACGGAGAACGACGACCCCGCGGAGGTCACCGCGGCGTTGCCCGACCACACCGACACCGACGTGGTCGCACCGTCCGCCCCCACATCCACGCGATATTCGCCGGCCTGGCCGATCGACACGGCACCATTCGGTGTGTCGATTTCGTAGACCTGGCCATTGTCCAGGTTCCGCACCCGGATCGTCATCGAGCCCTGCGCGAGCCGCATCTGCAGGGTATTGTCATCGACCGATGTGAAATCGAGCTCGGTCTGCGAATTGATGCGAACCGCGGCCGACCCGACATGCACCTCAGCCCGCGAATCGTTATCCGCCCACAACCGGTCCCCCGTCGTCAACGGCCGATTCGGCACGGCTGGTGCCCACTCGTCGCTGCCCGCAGGACGGAACGAGACGGATCCAGTCATATAGTTCAGCCGGCCAACACGGGCCGGAGGATCGGCGTCAAGCGTGCTCGGCGCCACAACGCCCAGCACACCCGTCGTAGCGATCGTCATCAATGCGGTATACCACACGTTTCGTTGCATGTCAGTGCCTCCGGCTACTCTACCATTAGCAAGGGCTGGTCCCAGGAATCCTTCCGATAAGCAGACGACTCATGAACCAGATAAGTCATTACATTGCTTCCGCTTACCAAATACCGTCCTGGCCAGCGCAGGTGCCGTTCGCCCCACCGGTGCGCTCTGGTCTAGACTCTTGGTGACCTCCCAAGGGGACACCACATCTCCCGGATGACCCTGCCGGCCACGAGACCGATGGGCGAACCCATGGACTCCGGGCAGGATGCCGCTGAGCCCGGCTCCAGACCCTCCGGATTGGACCAGCGCCCACCCGCAAGCAGGCCCGGCGGCAAAGCAGCCACCAAAGGCGGCCTCGCGCTCGCCCTCGTCGCCCTCGGCGTCGTGTACGGCGACATCGGCACGAGCCCGATCTACGCGCTCAAGGCGTGCTTCGCCCGGGAATACGGACTCGCCCCGACCGCGGTCAACGTGTACGGGGTCGTCTCGCTGATTATCTGGGCGCTCACGATCACCGTCAGCATCAAGTACGTCGCGGTCGTCATGCGCGCCGACAATCACGGCGAAGGCGGAATCCTCGCGCTCCTCGCCATCATCCGCGGCGACCGCGATGCCCCGCTGCCGCGCCGCCGCCTCTATCTGGTCGGCCTCGCCCTGTTCGGCGCCGCGCTGCTCTATGGCGATGGCGTCATCACGCCCGCCATCTCGGTGCTGAGCGCGGTCGAAGGGCTGCACGTCGCATCGCCGCGGTTCGCCGGGCTCTCCGTGCCCGTGAGCGCCGCGATTCTCTTCGCGCTCTTCGCCGTACAGCGGTTCGGAGTGCGCCGCGTCGGCAGCGTGTTCGGGCCGGTGATGCTCCTGTGGTTCCTCACGATCGGCACCTTCGGCGTGATGGCCCTCGCCCACGACCCGATGATCCTGCGCGCGATCGACCCCTCATACGGCGTCCGCTTCTTCATCGAGCACGGCGCGCATGGCTTCGTGATCCTCGGCGGCGTGGTCCTCGCCGTGACTGGCGCGGAAGCGCTGTACGCGGACATGGGATACTTCGGGTCGGGACCGATCCGCTGGGGATGGTTCGGCCTGGTGTTCCCGGCGCTGCTGCTCAATTACGCCGGGCAGGGCGCCCTCCTGCTGCAGGATGCGTCGGCAGTCGCGAACCCGTTCTTCCTCCTGGCGCCGCGGATGCTCCTCTATCCCTACGTCGTGCTGGCCACGATCGCGACGATCATCGCGTCGCAGGCACTCATCTCCGGCGTCTTCGTACTCACCAACCAGGCGATTCAGCTCGGCTACGCTCCGCGGCTGACGGTCATCCATACGTCGCGCACGCCGGAGCACGTGTACATGCCCGCGATTAACCGCGTGCTGATGCTCGGCTGCCTGCTCCTCGTGGTGACCTTCCGGTCGTCGGACGCGCTCGGCGCCGCGTACGGGATCGCGGTGACGGGTACGATGGCGATCACGACGGTGCTGTTCTACACGATTGCCCGCACGCAGTGGGGATGGTCGCGCGCCCGCGTCGTCCCGCTCTGCGCCGTGTTCCTCGCGGTCGACGGCGCCTTCCTCGGCGCCAACGCTCTCAAGATCGCGCACGACGGCTGGGTGCCGCTCGCAATCGCCGCGACCGTGTGGATCCTCATGACCACGTGGGCCTGGGGCCGCGAGCGCCTCGTCGCATTCCGGCGCCAGAACGCGGTCCCGCTTACCGATCTCCTCGCCCGGCTCGACCGCGAGAAGATCCCGCGCGTCCCCGGCACGGCGGTGTTCCTCACATCGCATCCCGACGGCGCACCGCGTGTCCTCATGCGTCAGCTCGACTACGCCCACGTCCTCGCCACACACGTCGTCCTGCTCCGGATCGTCTTCGAGGAACGCCCCTGGGTCCGCGGCCGGGACCGGATCTCCATCACACCACTGGCGCAGGGATTCGTGCGCGTCGTCACCCGCGTGGGATTTCTGCAGGAGCCCGACCTCTCCGCGGTGCTCGCCGAATGCCGCCTCGAGCACGTCGCATTGGCCGCCGAAGACACCGTGTTCTACATGAACGCCGAACGCCTGATCCCGAAACCCGAGAGCAACCCGTTCCGGCGCTGGCGGAAAGCACTCTTCATCGTGCTCCTGCGCAACTCACGCGCAGCCCCGGACTTCTTCGGCCTGCCCGCTGACCGCGTGGTGGAAATCGGCGAGAAGGTGCCGTTCTAGCACGATGCCGCCGCGCACCTGTCCTGTCTTCTTCTACTTTCTACTTTCTACTTTCTGTTTTTCTACTTTCTACTTTCTGTTCTTCTACTTTCTAGTCCGGCCGGCCCCGACGGATGCCGCCACCACCTCTGTCCCATCATCACACACACCGTGGCTAGTAGCCGAGCGTCACGCGAACAACGAGATACCGCGGCTGCGGAATGACCGTGTACGAATAGACAGGATCCGCGTTGCCGTCGGTGTTGATCTCGGGATCCGTGCCCTTATACGGAGTCCACAACCAGAGATTGCGCGCGACGAGCGAGATGGCGGCTGATGTCGTGCGCAATACTCGCGCGATGCCCGGACTCGCATTCACCGTGAACGACAGCTCGCGGAATCGCACGAACGACGCGTCTTGCACCGGGCCGGAGTAAGTCTCGGCGATGTTGTTCGCGTTTTCGACCGCGATCGCCTGTGCCTGCTCCGCCAACGGCGTACGCGGGTCGGCCGACGCGCGGGACGTCCCGAAGAGAAGCTGGTCGCCAAACACCGGGTCGATCAGCCCGTTCCCGCCCTTGTAGTCGATCAGGGCTCCAATGCGAAATCGGCCCCGAAGGAGCGAGATCGTGTTCTGCAATCCCGCTCCACGCGTTGGCACCGAGCTGCCCTGGTCGGCGGGAGCGCTCAGACGAACTTCATTCGGCTCGATCACGCCGTCGCCGTTCGCGTCGCGATAGGTCAGTTTCGATTGCGAGATCGCGTAAAGTGCGTGTCCGGGTGACACGAGGTATCCAAAGGGAGCCTCTGACGCCGCCTCAGGTCCGAGCGATTCGACGCGATTCTGATTGCCCCACGCATTCACCGTGAGATCCCACCGGCTTGCTGGCGTGCGGACCGCGACAACGTCCAGCGTCAGCTCGATACCTCGATTGCGGACAGATCCGGAATTCAGAAACTCTTCTTCATCGAAGCCTTCGGGATCCTCAAAGACAAACGGTAATGCCATGTCATCGATGGTCCGTTGATAGATGGTGGCGCCCGCCGAGATGCGACCCCGCTCGGCGTCGATCCCTGTTTCCGCCTCGTGCACGTATTCCATCCCCGCCGGCCGGGGAAAGAGGAACGGACCGAACGGCGCGGCGAAGAACTGGCTGCGCTCCGCCTGCACCGCCGCGCTTTGGATGATCGGCAGATCTGCACTCACGCCGTAGGCTGCGTGCACTCGCACGATATCCGTCCCGTGCTCCCAAGGAGTCCACGACGCAGCGACCCGTGGAAAGCCCTGGGTACTCTTACCGAGCAGCCCGTGCGGCCCCTGAGCATGCACCGCTCCGGTCAGTGTCACGCGCCCGTCCCACGTGACGGTCTGCTCGAAGTATGCACCCCGCTGAATCGCATCGAGCTTCGGGAAAAACTCCGAAAGGGAGGCCGCCGAGTCGGGAAAGGGTTGGCCAGTAGGGAATAAACCGGTCCTTGCTGTGTCGATTTGCCGCTGCTCCCGGTATTGGACGCCAGCATCCGAACGGAGCACCCAGGTACTCCCGGCCGGGAGGGAAGCGCTCACACCCGCGTCTCCAGTGTATTCGTCTCCCGCAACATGTTCCGTGGTTTCGCTGCTGATCTGGCAGAAGGGCGGGTTGCACGGCCCGAATCCCGGCTCGAGATCTTCGGAGTGGCTGTCCGACCTGTCCGCCCCCGCCGCGAAGTGCATCGCGACGGACGACACCGGCCGCAGCGTGGCGGTCGCGCCGTATGTGTACCGTTCCACCCGGTCGGCCGCCTCGTCGGCGAATGTGATGCTTGGCCGCGCGATTCCTCCCGTCCCCCATCCGGCGTTTCGCGCCCCGCTTGCCAGAACGACATCCCCCGCAAGCGCTGCGTCACTGGACGTGCGGTGCACGCCTCCCATCGTATTGCCGAAGACGGAGATGTCCCCGTATTCGCCCAAATCCGCGCCGAGCGTCCCACGAAGATTCGTGCGATCGAGAGAGTTCGGATGCTGTTGCCCCGCCAACGGGGCGTGCCCGAACTGTGTTTCGAAGTCGGGTAGTTCTGATGCTGGCATCTGAAGTATGCCCATCTCGCTCTGGCGGTCGCCCGACACGAAGTAACGCCCCGGGCCGACCCCGCCCCCGACCTGCAGGCCGAACCGATCGCGAGATCCGTTCGTGAATGGCGTTGCAGCCGCATCGCGGAGTGGTGAATAGTGCGTCACGCTATCGATGACGCATGAGTGTGCAGCCTGCTCCCAGATTGCGCAGTAACTCTCGCCGCCGCCGCCAACCGGATGACCCCACGGCATGTAGTTGTCTTCCACGCGCGGAGCGGGCGGGCTGAGTACACCGTCCTCCGCGTACGCGCTCCAGTGCGGCGCCCCCGCGTTCGGGCGGCGTGTGGTCACGAGCACGACCCCGTTCCAGGAATCGAGGCCATATTGTGTCGTCGCAGCCGGCCCGGTGAGCACGTCGACACGCTCGATCTCGTTCGGGCTCAGGTCTTCGAGGCGCCCCATCTGAAGTGGTCCGGGGGTAAAGGACACCGGCTGCCCCGTTACGCCCGCCCGGCTGGGATCAGCCGCGATGCGCACACCGTCGAGGTACACCACCGGATCACTGCCGGCAATGATCGACCCGCCACCGCGAATGATGATCCGCGCACCGCTCCCGCTCATCCCGCCGCCACTCTGCACATCGACACTGGGGAGCCGCGCGGTCAACAGATCGGTGAATTGAAAGATCGGCGCGGTCGGCACGATCGAGTCCGCCCGGATCGTGCCGATATACGCCCCCACCTGAAGCCGCGGGAGCCACGCGCCGGTCGCGGGAACCGAGTCGCCCCCGAAGCGTCTGACCGCAGTGTCGCTGGCAAGGGAGTCAGGCGCCTGCCCGCGTGCGCCAGTCCCACACAGCGGGACGACAGCGCCCGTCATCAACGCGGACCAGGCGATCCAGCGGGCCGGCGCGATCATTGGGACCTCTAGGGGAAGGCCGCGAGGCTCGAATTGTGGGAGCGGCCTCAACCGGCGCCCAGATATATCGCCGGGCACCGGGCTGGTCAAATCGTCGCTACGGCGCGAAGTCAACCCCGTACCGCTGCGCCACCGACGCCAACCATTGGCGATCGTCGTCGAGATCCGCCGACCCCACCACTTCAACGGCGTCCGACGCCCTGTCGAACAGCGCCACCGACAACTCACCATCGTCGTGCCGGGACCGATAGATCAACCCGTCGAAACAGTCCGGCCGCGCCCAGATGCCATCCGCCGCCTCCCGGGACCGCGGATAGTCGTCGCCGGTCGTCGCCACCGCAGTGACTCCAGCGCGCGCCAACCCGGGCCCGTGCAACACAACGAGCGCCACCGGCCGCCGAACCCGAACGCGCGTCAGCCGGCGCGACCGGAGCTGACGCATCGTGATGTACTCCACACCCGGATCGCGCAAGAAAACCTCCGCGAATGACGCCTCGCGGGTCGTCCCCAAATAGGCGATGTGATATCCACCACGTGGAGCATCGAAGCGGTGGCGCGGCGACCCACCCGGCCCAGGGCCAAAAAACACGGGCGCATCCTCTCGCCAGTGGATGCGCCACCAGATCGTGTCCGCCGCGATCCGCTCCACGAGCGGCGCGCGTATGATGCTACCCCCCCTGCTCGCCCGCCGTCTCGGCTAGGCGCAATGCCTCGTCCACGAGCGCGTCATCGCCGCTCGCCAGCGCCTCGCACACAGTGCGCCCGCCGAGCGTTCTGGCCTTGGCGGTCAACAGTTGGAGCTGCATCCACTCGTCGCGCCAGCCGCACACCGCCAACCACTTGGCAAGATGCGGCACAACGTTTCCATCGGCGGTGAACTGCACACTCGGATACCGGTAGTCACCACTGGGGGAGCGAATCGCCAGCAGCTTTCCCTCCGCACGCCGTTTGTCCACTCCCTGCCGCGAGATCCCAAGCAACGTCCCAACCTCGGTCGCGCCGATCTCCCCGCCCGCCCGCTCGATCACGCGCCGCTTCCGCTCCGCGGACCGCGCATACGACGCCGCCAATGGGTCCGCCGCGTCGACCCCGGGCGCCAGCACCGCACCCTCCGCCACCAAACGAGCCATCGACCCCAACGCCGTCGGCGCCGTGAGCGCTGCCCGCACGACGCTGTCTGGCATCTCGCGCACTAGCGCCAACAACGCGTATGCGGATCGGGCGAACAGCACTTCCTTGAGTGCGTTCGCACCATTCCGGTGCCCGCCCTGCGACGCCTCGAACGCCGCCTCGGCCCACGTCGCGTGAGAAGACCCCGGCGAATCCGCCGCCACTCGCCGCTTCGGACCGCGCTTTTTCGAGGAAGATCCCGCCATAAGTGCACCCGCGATAGTTGACGTCGTATAATATACGACCAATCAACTACGACGTCAACTCAGCCAAACGCCGCGTCCACCGCCTCGCACCACACGTGGATCAGCATGAGATGCACTTCCTGGATGTGCGCCGTTACCGCGCTCGGCACCCGGATCACATGGTCCGCATCCGTCCCGGCCAATCCTGCGGAGCCGGTCAGCGCGACCGTCAGCGCCCCGCAGCGCCGCGCCGCGGCCAGCCCCCGCACCACGTTCTCCGACCGCCCGCTCGTCGTGAGCCCCAGCGCAAAGTCCCCCGCCACCGCAGACGCCTCGACCTGCCGCTCGAACAACGCGCCATACCCGAAGTCGTTGCCGATACACGTCACGGTCCCGGCATCCGCTGACAGCGCGATCGCTGGCAACGGCCGGCGCGTCCGGAGATAGCGACCCGTCAACTCACCCGCGAGATGGCTCGCCTGCGTCGCACTTCCCCCATTCCCGAACGCGAGCACTTTGCCGCCACGCCGCAGCGCCGCGACGAGCGCCTCCGCCACCGCCTCTGCCTCCGCTGACACCTGCTCGATGCTCGACCGCACGACCCGCTCGTGCGCCTCGAAATGCTCGGCCATCCGCCCCGGCGCCATATCGTCCCGCTCTCCCTGTAAGTTCGCGTCGGGGAATCTGCCCGCCCGCCATCCGTTTCGCGAGGCAGCCATGGCAGATGGAGTGGCACGGATTCTCCAGACAAGCACCGCACCAGGAGATGCGATGGCCGCCAAGAAGCGCGCGAAGCCACGGACCGCCAAGAAGAGCAAGCCGAAATCCGTCACCGCCAAAGCCAGCGGAAAAACCGGATCGAAGCCCGCCGCGAGGGCATCCGCTCCGCCGAAACTCGGCGAATACCGGAGGAAACGCGATTTCAGCAAGACCGCCGAGCCCGAGGGCGGCACCGCCGCACGCACCGGCACCCTCCGCTTCGTCGTCCAGAAACACGCCGCCCGCCAGATACACTTCGACCTTCGCCTCGAGCTCGATGGCGTCATGAAAAGCTGGGCCGTGCCCAAAGGCCCGAGTCTCGATCCGTCGGTCAAACGCCTCGCGATGCAGGTCGAAGATCACCCCATCGAGTACAACACGTTCGAGGGCACGATCCCCCACGGCGAATACGGCGGCGGGACGGTAATGCTGTGGGACCGCGGCACCTACATCGCCGACCCCGCAATGGCCGCCGGTGCGAGCGACGAGGCTGCCGTGCAGGCCGGATACGACCGCGGGGATCTCAAGGTCATCCTCCACGGCGAGCGCATGCGCGGCTCCTGGGTCCTGGTCCGCACGCGCTTCGGCCCGGGACGCTCGAGCGCCAAACCATCATGGCTGCTGATCAAGCACCGCGACGCATTCGCCTTGCCAGGCTCCGACATCGTGGCGGATGCGATGACGTCCGTCGAATCGGGCCGCACGATGGAAGAGATTACAGCCCAGCCACCACCTGCCGCCGCATCGTAGGCTGCGCCGCCGGTCTCTCGCGCGCAGTGTCCGCGATCAGTTGCCCCATCGCCTCCGCAGCTAGCGGCCGCGCGAAGAAATACCCCTGACCCATCTCGCACCCCAACGCCCGCAACCCAAGCCACTGCTCTCGCAGCTCGATCCCCTCGGCGATCGTCCGCAACGACAAGGACTCGCCGAGCGCGATGATCGCGCGCGCCAGCGCCGGATGCCCCGCGCCAGTTCCCACATCGTCCACGAACGGCTTCGCGATCTTGAGGATGTCGATCGGAAACCGCTGTAGATAACTCAGCGACGAATACCCGGTCCCGAAATCGTCGATGGCGAGCCGCACGCCGACGGCTTTGAGCTCGGTCAGGCGGTCGAGCATCGTCTCCGTGTCCTGCATCAACACGCTCTCCGTGATCTCGAGCACGAGATCGTGCGGCCGCAACCCCGATCGCGCCAGCGCACGCCGCACGACGTCGACCACCCCGGGGTGCTTCAACTGCTGGCCGGAGATGTTCACCGTGAGACTGAGCGGCACGGCGGGATGCCACTTCGTATCCCACGCTTTCGCCTGCCGGCACGCCTCCCGCAGGATCCACTCGCCGATCCCGACGATCAGCCCGGTCTCCTCGGCCAGCGGGATGAACTGCCCGGGATACATGAGCCCCCGGTCGAGGTGCCGCCACCGCACGAGCGCCTCCATTCCGATCACGCCGCCCGCATCCAGCGACACGATGGGCTGATACTGCAGCGTCATCTCGTCCCGCTCCAGCGCGCGACGAAGATCTGCCTCCAGTTCCAGCCGGTCGAGTGCCTCGCGATGCATGCGCGTCTCGAACCGCTCGGACCGCCCCTTCCCCCGCCCCTTCGCGGTGTACATCGCCATGTCGGCGTTCCGTAACAGTTCCGACGAGGTCGACCCGGACTCCGCGAACGCGATCCCCAGACTCGCCGTCACGAACACTTCCTTCCCCTCCAGCTCGAACGGTGCCCGCAGCGCCGCCGTGATCCGCTCGGCCGCGACCGACGCCAGGTCTCCCGAGGCATCTTCGATCAGCACCGCGAACTCGTCGCCGCCCAGCCGCGCGACCGTGTCGGCCGCCCGCACGCACACGCCAAGCCGCACGGCCGCCGCCACGAGCAGCCGGTCTCCCGCCGCGTGCCCGAGGCTGTCGTTCACCGTCTTGAAATTGTCGAGATCGAGGAACAGAACCGCCAAACCCTCCTGCATCCGCTCCCGGCGCTCCAGCGCATGCGTCACGCGGTCGAAGAACAGCGCGCGGTTCGCCAGGCCGGTCAGCGGATCGTGAAACGCCTGATGGGTGAGTTGCTCTTCCAGCGCTTTGCGATCGCTCACGTCCCGCGCGTTGACGACAATGCCCCGCACGGTCGGCTCGTGCAGCAGATTCGTCCCCACCGCCTCGATCGCCACCCAACGCCCGTCACAATGCCGGATGCGCCACTCGGCCGCCGCCGTCACCGACCCGGGCTCACGCGCGGTCGCGAACGCCGCGGCCGCGTGCACCGCGTCGTCGGGATGCAACAGATCGATCAATGGCCTGCCTTCGAGATCCGACGGCACATAACCGAACAGACGCTGGATCGAGGGACTCACGTACCGCAGCACGCCGTCGGCGTCCGCGATCGCGATCATGTCGGTCGAATGCTGCACGAGCGCGCGGAACCGCGCTTCGTTCTCACGCGCCGCGGTTTCGGACACGAGCCGGGCGTTCTCCCGCACCGCCGCCAGTTGCCGAAGCACGACGAGACAGGTGAGCACCACGCACCCGACAGCCAGGAATGCCCAATGCTCGCCCGACTGCTTGATCGCCTCCACCACCAGCAAGCCGTAGCACACGACGACCGCGGCGTACGGCAGCAGCGTGAACGGCTGGACGCGCGACCCGCCCCCGCTCGGCCGCTCCCGCTCGCCCGCAGCCGGCGGATCGGCGGCGTAGCGCTGGCACGCCCACGCCAGCATCAGATACGCCGCCATGAATGTCATGTCCGTCCACTTGATCCCGCCGTACCCGACGCTCTGGATAACGAGTTCGCTCGCGAGGTCCGACGCGATGTACACCGTGATCCCGAGCAGGAACAGGACGAACGGTCCCCGGCGCGGCCCCGGCAGCCGGCGCAGGATCACGGTGGTCAGACCCAGCGCCACGGCCGCATCACCGGCCGGGTACGCGACGTTGAAGAAGCGCGCGATCAGGCTCTGCGAACCGGTGAGCGCCGTCGGAACGACGATGAGATGCCACACGGCGATGCCGACGCCGAGAAGAATGGTCGCCGCATCGTACAGGAACTTCCGCTGCTCCGACCGTACGCGCCGCGCGCGAGGCAAGGCCAGGAGCGCGACCAGCCAGCACGGATACAGGATCAGATACGGAATGCCGAGCAGGGTGTCGTTGGGGTCGCGATGCCAGCCGTGCACATACGCGAACGCGCAAACGTTGCCCGCGAGCACGCCGAGGAACCCGGCGCCGGTGAGTTCGAGCGCCCGCCTCAAGCCCGCGTGGTCCTCCGCCGGAATCCGGCGAGACGCTCCCCACGCCAACGCCACGATCCCCACGTTCATCGGGAGGAACGCGAGGAGCAGAATGACTTGGCGGAGGACGCTGTCGGCCGGCGCCGACCCGAGCCACGCCACGTACACGACCGCATAGGCGGTCATCGCGGCCGCCAACACGATCCCCGGGTCGCGCATCCAACGGCGCGGGGGATCGGCGTGCTGCCGTCCCCCCTCCCGAGGCCCGGAAGTCCTCAGGCTCCCCGAACGGTGCTGGTCCGGCTGGCCCATGGCCGGTTGCTCCGCCTGCACCGTGTTGTCCATACGCTACAGGACGCGCCGCGAAGCGGCCGGGTTACCGCCGGATCGCCGCTCCCCGCGCCGTCCTGGCGCCCGTCAAACGAGACGCCGGACGACTCCCCGGAACGAGCCGGGGATCAGATATGGCAGGACGACAGGCCCCGCTTCTCCAGGTAGCGCTGGTGGTACTCCTCGGCCGGGTGAAACGCCGGCGCCGGCTCGATCTCCGTCACGACCGGGCGATGAAGCTTGCCGCTCGCCTGCAGCGCATCACGGGAGGCCGTCGCGGCCGCCTTCTGCTCCGGCGTCGCGTAGAAGACCACCGACCGGTACTGCGTCCCCACGTCAGGCCCCTGCCGGTTGCGCGTCGTCGGGTCGTGGTTCTCCCAGAACACGTTGAGGAGCGTGTCGTAGTCCACGCGCGACGGGTCGTACGTCACCTCGACCACTTCGGCGTGACCCGTACGATCGGTGCAGACCTGCTCGTACGTAGGGTGGTCAGTCGTGCCCCCCGCGTAGCCGACCCGGGTCGCCAGGACACCGGGCACCTGGCGGAACGTCGCCTCGACGCCCCAGAAACATCCCGCGCCGAAAAGGGCCGTTTGAGTGACCGCACCGGGCCGCGGCGTCGCGGCCGTGGGCGAAGGCATCGTCGTTGGTGTCGTCATATCGCGCCGCAACGAAAAATTGTCCGTGTATCCCGATCGAACGGGGACGAGCAAGCTTCGCGCAACGTAATCGGTGCCGCGGCCGCTGGTCCAGAGAGGCACCACCGGTCTCCGTTCGCCCACGTCCCGTGCCGCGCGCCCGGTGCCACACTAACTTCTGCACGTGACCACGTACCGAGTGGTGAGCGGCCTGATGATGGGAGCCACCCTCCTGCTCTCGTCCCGAGCGACCGCGCAACAGGTGCCGGCCCCGAGTGCCGGCCGCGTGGCAGCACAGGCGAGCGTCGGCGTCGTCGCGATGCCGATCGGTTTCATCGGCGGCGGACTTGCCACCCGCTGGGTCGCCGACCGGTTCGGCGCATCACCCGACGGGGCATCCTCAGCCGGGCTCGCCGGCGCCTACGTGAGCGCCGCGTTCAGCACGGCCGCTGGCCCGGCGCTCGTCGGAGCCGGCCCCCACGCCAGCGGCTCGTATTTCGGCGCCCTCGGCGGTGCTGTCGTCGGCGGCGCGGGAAGCTTCGCCCTCGTGCGCCTCAACCGGCTGGGCGATGCCGGCGGCGTGCTGCGCGTGCTGAGCTTCGTGGCCGTCGTGATCCTGCCCAGTGCCGGGGCCACGCTCGGCTACGACCTGACCCGCCGTTACCGGAGGTGACGCTCCCGCCGTGATCGCGCACGGGATCATGCAGCGATGGACCGCGTTCACCAGTTGGTTCAATCGCCGGGAGTTCAGCGAGAACGCGGTCCTGCTGGGGTTCGCTATTGCCATCGGCGTACTGGCAGCCCTCGGCGTGATCGCGTTTTACCGCACGATCGACCTCGCGTACGCGGTCTTCTACCGCTGGTCCGTACCGGTGCTGCCGCCTGCGGCCAGCTTGCTCTACCGCCCCGTCATCACGGGCGCCGGGCTCGCGCTCGCATGGTGGGTGATGCGGCGACTCGGTCGCGGCTACGACGGCCTCAATGTCCCCGACGTCCAGCTCGCCGTCGTCCGCCGCGGCGGATCCATCCCCGCGCGCCCCGCCATAGCCCGAACGCTCGCCAGTGCCATCACGATCGGCAGTGGCGGCTCAGCCGGCAGCGAAGGACCCGTGGTGGTGCTGGGCGCAGCGATCGGCTCTGCGCTGGGCCGGGCGTTTCGCTTCACGCCACAACGAACGGCGACGTTCGTCGGGTGCGCGAGCGCCGCGGCCATCAGCGCCGCGTTCAACGCACCGCTGGCCGGCGCGTTCTTCGCGATCGAAGAGATCCTGGGATCGTTTTCCGTCGCCTCCTTCTCCCCCGTGGTGGTGGCGAGCGTCGTGGCCGCGATCGTCTCGCGCGCGGCCTTCGGCAACCACCCTGCCTTTCCGATGCCGGCGCAATACGGATACGGCCCGATCGGCGAGATCCTGATCTTCTTCCCGCTGCTCGGCGTCGTGACTGGGTTCACGTCTATCGCGTACGTCCGCGCCTACTTCGGCTTCGATGCGCTCGCGGCCCGGTTCCGGGGCGCCCGGTTCGAGGCGCTGGTGCCCTGGATCGCCGGCGCCGTCGTCGGCGCCATGGTCTGGCTGTCGCATGGGCTGCTCGTCGGGTACGGGCACCTCGCGCTGCACGCCGAGATGTTCGGCCGGCTCGCGTGGTACACGCTCTTCGGCCTCGCGGCCGGTGGGATCGTCGCGACCGCGATCACGCTGGCCGGCGGCGGTTCGGGCGGTGTGTTCACGCCGTCCCTGTACATCGGCGCGGCAACCGGCGGCGGCGTCGGCGTGCTCCTGGCGCGCCTCTGGCCCGCAATGGGGATCCATCCCGAGGCATACGCGGTCGTCGGCATGGGGGCACTGGTCGCCGGCGCCACCGACGCGCCGGTCACCGGCATCCTCCTCGTGTTCGAGATGACGAACGATTACGCGATCATCATCCCGTTGATGATCACGGTCGTCGTCGCCCACGCCATCGCGCGCCGCTGGGAGCGGGATTCCCTGTACAGTGGATGGCTCCGCCGCCGGGGCGAAACGATCGAGCACGGGGCCGACCGCGATGTACTCGCCGGTCTGCAGGTTCGCGATGCGTACGACGCGAATCCGCGCGTGATCAATGAGGCCGCGCCGCTCGAAGCGTTGCTCGCCCTGCTCGATTACACCCAGGCCTGTTACCCAGTTGTTGACGCGGAAGGCCGCTGCCTTGGCGTGATCACGGTTGCCGGACTTGGGCAGTTGGCCGCCGCCGCCCGCGATTCCGGTCCCCTGATTCGCGCGGCCGATGCGGTCGAGCCCTCAGAGACCGTGGGTCCGTCGGACTCGCTGCTCGATGCGGTGCGCAAGATGGGCGTGCGCGGCGCCGCCGCGCTCCCGGTCGTAGACCGCGTCTCCGGTCAGGTCGTGGGACTCATCACCCACGCGCACGTCGTGACCGCGTACGAGTCCCGGGTGGCGCGCACCGCGAGTACCTAGCGGCTTGATCCCGCCGCGCCACCGGGCTCGATCGCTCCGATCCTCACCGCTCCATGCCGGCCGGCGCGGGATCGTGTCTCTTGCTGGTTCGTGTCTCTACTGCTTGACCCACATCGTTTGCTGCGCGGAGCCGTTGTTGGAGACGTTGACCTGCAGGGTGTCGTGCGAGACCACGAACGCGCCTTGCGTTGGGCTGCCTTGATTGACCAGTGAGGTCAGGACGATCGTGCCGGCAACCACGCCGGCCGCCGACGCCGTATCGACGGCGACATAGGTCCCGCTGTCGGGCCCCAGTTTGCCGTTGAAGGTGCCGGTGGCCTGCAGATTGTACGTGGACTTGGTGAGGGCGATCGTTGCGCCGTCATTGGCATCGACCGTCTCTCCAGTGAAGAACACCAGGTCATACGTGCCCGAGAGGTTGACGGAGTCGCCCTTCGATGCGTTCCCTGGATTGGTCGGCCCGGTCGCGCTCGTGGCCGTGGTACTGCACGCGGCAATGACCGCGGTCAATGCGATCGCTGCCACGGTGAGCAACGAGTTGTACTTCGGATGCAGCCGCATCACGAGCTCCTGGGAATTCCATGGTGGTCCAACTGTTGCGCGCCACCACATGGTGTCGCTCGCGTTGCATGAGTGCATCCGCTGCGAGTGTGACTGCCAGCCAACTGAACCGGTCACCACACGGCACCCACGTGAGAACCATCTAATCCAGCGCAGACCAGCGCGTTCGAGCCGGACGCGTGGGGAGGTGAGCAAAGGAGGGAGCGCCCTGGCAGTCACCACCAGGACTACTTCTCTCCTCTCACCTGTCTGTGGTTCTCCTCTCTCGGCCCGCAATGCGGGCCGTCAGATCCCGCCGTACCACTCGTAACCCTGATCGCTCCAGTACCCGCCGTTCCTGACGGGCATGAACTCGATCCGGGTCAGATACTTGGTATTCTTGTACCCAAGTTTGATCGGCGAGTGGATTCGCGCCGGACCGCCGTGCGCCGCGCCAAGGAACGCGCCGTCCATCCCGTAGGCGACGAGGGTCTGGGGATGCATGGCACTCTCGATGTCCCAGCTCTCATGATATCCGTCGTCGAACGACTGGAAATCGGCGTATCGCGCCGCCGGGTCCACACCCACGACCGCGGCGAGGTCGCGAAGCCGCACCCCGGTCCACGATGCGATCGCCTGCCACCCTTCCACGCAGTAGTGGTTGATGCGCTGGGTGACCGACGGCATGCGCTGCAGGTCGGCCAGTGAAAGCCGCATCGGCCGCGCGACCATGCCGCTCACCTCGAGCATCCACGGGCCGTTGGCCGTGGGGTCCCAGACCGGAACCGACGGCGCGATGAAATACGCGGGGAATGCATTCCCGGCATCCAGCGCATGCCTGCCCGCGACATCCATCGACCTGTGACGGAACAGCGCCCGCTCCACGACTTCGTTCTTCCGCTCGGCGTACATCAGAATGCGCTGTGCGCTCTTCGGTCCGTAGCTCCCGCACGCCGCGAGGAGCGCCGCACCGGCCCCCCCGCCGGCCGCAAGCAGGAAGCGGCGCCTGCCGATCGCGCTCGCGTCACCCGATCCGGCGACCCCGGCGGGTGGCATGGACTCCTCTGTCATGATCGGCTTGCTCACGGTTCGGTTGGCGATGCGGGAGTCGGGGCAGACACGTGCGCTTCTGGCGCGTCAGCCACAGCCGGACGTGGCGCCCACCGCGGCAGCAGGTGATAGAACGGCCGGCCGTTCCGCCGCTCGGGCGCGAACCGCTCGTTGTAGCGGCCGGTAATCATCGACGGGAGAACGTACGGATCGACGGCAAACACCATGAACACGTGTCCGGCCGCCAATCCGAGCAGCGCCACCATCCCGATGAAATGCCAGTAGCGAGCCCACACGTAGCCGCCGAACAGCGTGGTGAGCGGCGCGAGTTCGACCGGCTTCCAGATCGCGATGCCGGACAGCACGATGAGCACGGCGATCCACGGCATGGCGAAATACGCACCCTTCTGGAGTGCGTTGTACTTCCCTTGCAATGGATGCTCGCGCCGGATGAACAGGTAAAACCGCACCATCTGCACGACATCGCGGATGTCGCCACGCCGCGGGACGAGGTCGCGCCACTCGCCGCGCAGATAGACGTACGCGAGATACACGAAGCCGTTGGCCACGAGCACCCACATCATCGCGAAATGCCAGTGGCGGGCGCCGCCCAGCCACCCGCCGAAGGTGAGCCAGTCAGGGATGGCCCGCCCCTCGAACGGGTAGCAGCAGAACGTCTCTCCCCTCCGGTGAAACGCGGGATACGCATTGAAGATCCGCAGCCCCGATCCGGCCATTACGAGGATGGCCACGACCGCGACCCAGTGGGTCACACGCACGATCGGCGCGTGCCGGTTCCGCTCGATCCGCGGAGGCGGCAGCTCCTCCTCCCCATCGTGTGCCTGAGGGATCGGCTCGTCCGGCATCGTCACCCGCGCTCGATCAGTGGTCAACGCCCGAGGTGCCTCACCGCGCCGCCGTCGCGCTCGATACCGCGCCCGACGACGTATTCGGTGTTGTGTTGGGTCCTGCAGTGGGTGTCGTCCCCGCAACGCCAGCCGACGTGAACAGCGGCAGGTACTGGCCGTACCCCTCGGATTCGAGCTTGTCGACGGGGACGAAGCGCAGGGCCGCCGAGTTCATGCAGTAGCGGAGCCCGGTGGGCGCAGGACCATCGTCGAAGACATGGCCCAGGTGGGAGTCGGCATGCGCCGACCGCACTTCGGTGCGCGACATCAGCAGTCCCCGGTCGGTTCGCGTGGTGATGTTGGCCTGGTCGATCGGCTTGGTGAAACTGGGCCAGCCGGTCCCCGATTCGAACTTGTCCAGTGAGCTGAACAGCGGCTCGCCGGAGACGACGTCGACGTAGATCCCGGGAGCGTGATTGTCCCAGTACTCGTTCCGGAATGGCGGCTCGGTCCCCTCACGCTGCGTGACGGTGAACTGCGACGGGGTCAGCTGGTGCTCCAGCTCCTTCTCACCCGGCTTCCGGTAATTGCTGAAATCCATGGTGCCTCCTGTTCGCGGAACGGCAGCCGGCTGCGCCGGGCGCTCCGATATGATCACCGGCCGCGAGGCGGCCGACGTGACAGCGAGCTGAAGCGAGTATGTGGCCGCGGCGGCCACGATGACGGCCACGATGGTCGTTGCTGCCGCCGTTGCGCCAGGGCGGGCCCGCCGCTCCGCGTATTTCCTTGGTGATCTCATACACCCACAACTATGTCAGGCCAGCCGGGTTGGTTCCCCCATTCGGAGCCCATCCGCCCCCGAAGGATCGGCCAGAGCCCGCGAGCCCGCAACCGCCCAATCGAAACCTGCGGGTGCGCTGCCCTCGTAGGGATGCCAGAACCCTCTGCGGAGTCCGCCATGCTCGACGCACTGCTCCGTCTCTTTGCGCTACGCCCCCTCTTCACGGTGGCGATCCTGGGCATCCCGCTCCTGGTCATCATCGCCGTGGGACTGTTCACGATCGTTGCGCTCAAGCTCCTGGTGTTCGTGGTGCTGCCGATCGCCATCATCGTCTGGATCGCGCGCCGCGTATTCTGGCGCGACAGATTCGATTGCCCGCCCGACGACTGGGCGTGACGACCCAGCCAGAACCACGACGGAGAATCGAGACGGGAGATCGCACGCAGGAGCCGGGCGTCGCGCCCGATGTTCCGCGCAAGGGCTGACGGCGGCCGCCCGCGCGCAAGGGCTGGCGGCCGGCCCCACCCGCAAAGGCCGGCGGCCGCGCGCCCATTCGTCGCTGGTAGGGGCCGGTCGCGACCGGCCCTGCTTGTCGCCCACCGGATGCCTGCGGAAAACGCAGCGGGGGCCGTTTGCGAACCGAAGGCCGCCCTGTGCGGGCAACCGCCCAGCCTACTTGAGCCAGACCGTATTCTGAATCGACCCGCCGAGCTGGATCACATTGACGATCAGCGAATCGTGCGACAGCACGAACGTGGACACGGTTTGCCCCACGCCCGGAATCGCTGACGTGAAGATCAGCGAGCCTGCGTCGATCCCGGCGACCGACGACGTGTCGAGCGCCACGTACGCGCCGCTGTCGGGTCCCAGGCCACTGTAGTTGCCGAATCCGCGCACGGAGTAGGTCGTCGCGGTCATCACCAGCGTCGCCCCGTCCGCGTGGTCGATGGCCGGCCCACCCGCAAACGATGACAGGTTGTACGCGCTCGAGAGATCGATGTCGTCGCCCTGGGCCGCGTCACCAGGGGTGGTCAGTCCCGTCGTGGTCGACGAATGGCATCCTGCCAGCGCCGACGTCAGAGCGAAAGCGACGACGGCGATTCGGGCCTTGAGCATCAGGAACTCGCCGCCTACTGACAGCTCTTCGCCTTGACCGCGCTGAACACGTTGATGCGCCCGAATCCGTATTTCGGATCGGGACGCTTGCCGGTCACTTCCGTCGAGGACGTCGCGATGCACGTCTCGAGCGCCTGTCCCACGACGCTGTTCGACTGCCCCTTCACCACGGCCGCCTCACCCGCCGCCATGGGCGACGCGAAGCTCGTCCCCGCACCGATCAGGTACACGGTGTCCGCCCCCGGACAGAGTGAGACGGTCGCCGAGCTGCACGCACCGATCACCAGGTCCGCCTGCCCGTCGGCCGTGTCCGAGGGAAGCGTGTCATCGACATTGCCACCAGGTGCGAACACGGCCACGCCATCATTTCCGAAGTTCGAATAGCTGGCGATGTCGTCGAAGTTCGCCTGAGCGATCGGGCCGGTCGCGCCGACACTCAGAACGTGATGCAATCCCGCCGGTGCGTTGAGGCTGTCCACGAAGCTGCCCGCCGCGTCCGTTGCGGTATTGAAGTTGACCGAGTCGTTGCCAGCCGCGGCCACCAGCAGGATGCCCCGCTGGAACGCGTAGTCCACCACACGCTGGAAGACGTCGATGAACGACATGTCGTCCGCGCTGGTCCGGTTGAAATACCCGCCGAGGCTCATGTTGATGACGTCGGCGTTGTTGTCCGTCGCGTAGAGGATCCCCTCGAGATTTGCGAAGAAGGAACCCGATCCGTTGTCGTCCAGCACGCGGACCATCACGAGTTGCGCCTGCGGCGCGACGGCCGCGATGCCGATCGAGTTCGTGGCGATGAGCGACGAGACGAACGTGCCATGCGATACGACGTCGTGGCTGAACGGCAGCGGCTGCGACGACGTGTCGGTAGCGAACGCGAATGAGGTGCTGAGCGCGGTGTTGACCCGGCCCGCCAGATCGATGTGGGCGGTGTCGACGCCGGTGTCGAGAATGAACACTTTCTCGCCCGCGCCCTGCGACGTGATCTGCCACGCGGTGTCGGCCTGGACCACGCTCATGTTCCACTGCGCCCCGAAGAACTTCGCGGTCCGCGGATCGGTCGCGCCCCGCGCCGTGAACGACCGCATGCGCACCCCGGACGGCCTGATGCTCCGGAGCTGCATCCTCGCGAACGACGGATCGGTCACCCGCATCCGGTGGACATCCGCGAGGACGGCCTGCACGCCGTTCCGCAGGCGCAGCTCGCCCGCCGACTTCGCCGAGAGCCCGGCGACGATCACGATGCCGGTCGGTACGTGCGAGAAGACGATCCGCCCGCCGTCCGCACGGATCTGCGCCGTGAGCGCCGAAGACGGCGCCTGCCCGGCCGGCAGTTCAATGAGGTATCGCGGGGCCGCGGGCAGCGCCGCCAATACGGCACGCGCGGGCGGCGGAGCAACTGGAGCCATGTCCGAGCAGCCCGCGAGGACGCCGGCGGAACCGGCGGCGGCGGTCAGAACGAGCCGGCGGCATGACTGCACCGCGCGCCAGCCGCGAATACCCCATAAGGTGATCATATAGTCGAAGCTGCGAGGGTGTACATGCGCCGTCAAGCCACTATTTCAAGTCAGACGGAGGCGTGGGGTGAGCGGTCACGTTTCGCGTGCCGCGACCTCGTCCTGACATGTCTTTCGCAGGTTCCACTCCCCAACAGCAGGTCCCCATGACATACTTGCCCGGGAAGTCACCGATCACGGACCCCGGTCGTCGAGAGTACTGAATGCAAACTCGTCGTCTCGCCATTGTAACGACACTCGTGGTAGCGACACTCGCCGCTTGCCACAGTTCGTCCGCTCCGAAGCCGACCCCATCGTCGATGGAGGCCGATCACTTCGACAGCCTCGCGGTCGAAGCATCAGCCGCGGGAGAGTTCGACCGGTACCGCCTCCTCACGTACCCGATCGCGTTCCTGGCGGAGAACGGCGTCCCGGCAACCATCTCGCTGAACGTCGATGGCGCACCACAGCAGTACAAGGCCGGCGTCCTTGAGCTGGTCGGCCAGACGGCTGGCCCCAACCCCGTTCCAGGCGACTCGATCTTCATCGAGTTCGCGTGGACAGGCGCCGATGTAACTCAGTTGGTCTATGCGCAGGTTCTCGTCCCGGACACACTCGGCGACGTCGCGGACCTCGTCGACACCGCCGCCAATGCCTCGCTCGACTCGGTGACCGTCATCACGGCCGGCTCAGCGGGCGTCAGCGGCAAGTGCCGCACGTTCCCGCTGCCGGTCGTCAACGCCGCGGCGGAAGATCTCCTCAGCGGATCGACGTGCTCCTCGGGCAACATGACGGCCGCGTTCTCACTGTACTTCACGCCCACGACCGGCTTCCCGAATAGTGCGTTCATCCTGTCGAGCCAATCCCTCCCGGGCATTCGCCTCGTTCTCGCCCAGTCGAACGGGGGTCAGGACCGTATCCGCGCGCTCAGGACCGGCCGCGCCCAAATGGTGCTCCACTGACGCTTCGTCCCGGGCACTCTCCACGCCCGGGCCCCCCAAGGCCTCCGCGCCCTCACGGAGCCTTGCCGCACCGGGCAACCGCTTCCGCGAATGCCCAGCCAACATGCGGACTGCCCAGACCGTAACCGTAGTGGAAGCACGTCTACGGTCCATGATAGATTCGGTTCGGACGCGCGGTGTCATGGACGGCTGGTTTTCGGACGGCCGGCGTGGACCACGACTGCAACTGGACGTGCAGGGAGCGGAGGCAGCATCCCCGTGCGCGAATAGAGAGCGATCGCTCTGCACCACGCTGCGAGCAGTCCCGGTGGTAGCCGGACTGGCGCCCTGACCGCGCGCGCGGGCGTAACGCGCCACGGCGCGAGACGCCTCGGCGTGGTCCTCGGCCCCGCCCTCGTCGTCGCACTCGTGGGCGCTGGCACGCTCTGGAACATCCGCGATGTCACGGATCGCGAGAATTGGATCCGCCATACGGACCGGGTCAAGCTGGTTGCGGCAGACCTCCTCGCGCAGCTCAGCATATCCCGGACGGCCATCAACAAGTTTCTCATCAGCGGCGACACGGCGGACATCTCGCAGTACCGCGCAGTAGCCGATTCCGCGACCAGCGACCTCGCCCTCCTGCGAACGCTTACCAGTGACAACCCACACCAGCACCCCCGCCTCGATGAGCTCGATCGCGTAGCGAGGGAGCGATTCGCGGACATCGACTCCACGATCGAGATCCGCAAGACTCGAGGCGAAGCCGCGGCCGCCGCGACGTCGCTCGCACCTGGCCGCGCACTCATGGATACCGCCCGCGGCGTCGGCGCCGCGCTGACGGCCGAGGAGGACCTGCTCCTCACCCGGCGCACACCGGCGCTGAACCGCCGGCGCTCGATCACGGCGACCGTACTCGTCCTCGGCACCGCGATCGCTCTGCTGCTCGGCGTCCTCGTGAACACGTACCTGTTGCGGGCCGCCGCCCTCGCCGCGACGCAGAACGAACAACTCCGCAAACAGGCCCGAGAGCTCGAAGCCCAGAACGACCAACTGCAGGACCAGGCATCGGAGATGGAGAGCCAGGCCGACCAGATGCAGCGGCAGGCCGCCGAGCTCGAAGCCGCGAATACCGCGAAATCCGACTTCCTGACCAGCATGTCGCACGAGCTGCGTACTCCGCTCAACGCCATCAGCGGCTACGCCGACTTGCTCGATGCCGGCATCCGGGGACCGCTGCTGCCGCCCCAGCTCGAAGATATCCAGCGCATCCGGCGCGCGAGCGCCCACCTGCTCGCACTCATCAACGATGTCCTCAATGTCGCGCGCCTCGAAGCAGGCCACGTGGAGGTCGCGTCGAAGCCTGTGCTCGTCGAACCGCTCCTCATCGAAGCAGCCGCGATGCTCGAGCCGCAAGCCCGCGCCAAGGGGATCATCTTCGAGCGCGTGCGATGCGCTGCCGACTACACGGTCGCCGGGGACCGCGACCGCATCCTGCAGATTCTCCTCAACCTGCTGTCCAACGCAGTGAAGTTCACCGCCCAGGGAGGCCGCGTCACGCTCGTGTGCGAGGACTCGCCACGCCACGACGACGGACGGATCTCCATCGCCGTCCGCGACACCGGCCGCGGTATCCCCGCCGATCAGATGGCGCGTGTCTTCGAACCGTTCGTGCAGGTCGGACGACGCCTCTCCGGTACCGACGAGGGCGCCGGCCTCGGACTCACGATCAGCCGTGATCTCGCCCGCGCGATGCACGGAGACCTCGTAGCCGAGAGTCGCGAAAGCGTAGGATCGTGCTTCACGCTCGTGCTGCCCTCTGCCGGTGGGGCGGGCATTCCCGGCCCGTCAAGGGGGGCCGGCAGCCCCCTCGGTGTCGCGCCGCCCCAGGATGGCGCCGCGGGCGCCGCTGGCCAGGAGGGCGTCCGCGTCGCGTACGCCGACACCGATAGCCGCTAGGACGCGACGCCTCCCCCAGACTCCGCCCTCGCGCACGACGCGCGACGAAGGCGCAATACGGTTCAGCTCCGCGCCGCACCCCACACAAGCCACACGAGCACCATGCCGAACGCGGGCACCGCGAGCACGCCGAACGCGGGGACCAGCGGCTGGACCGGAAGGTGCGCGACCGTGCGGGCGCGCACCAGCGGCACCCCTGCGCCGATCAGGATCACACACCCCGCCGCGCACGCGAGAAGCGCGCGGTTCTCGGCGGCGCGCCACGGCGACGTCGCGGGGACGGACGGTATCGCGAAGGTCAGGATCGCGTCACAGATGGCGAGAACCGCCCACACACGCTCGAGCGTGGTGAGCATCCGCCACGGCGTGCGCAATGCCGAGACCGCGATCGCGATACCGACGAGGATGACTATCACATGGTGATGACGACCGAAACACGCGTCCGGTTCTGTCGCTATGTCCGGGTTTGCCGCCCGTCATCGCATCGCGTGTGCATCGGTTGTGCGTTTTCGCACCGCGAACTAGCCAACCCTCCGCGGGGAGTTGCTGTCCAACGCACCATGACACTCCTCATACAAGCTCTCGATGCGATTCGCTCCGCGGCGCGGCCACGCGCGCGAGTTCGCAACCGCGCAGCCTCCGTGGCCGCGGCAGCCGTGGCCGCACTGGCGATCACCGCATCGCGTGGCGGCGCGCAGCCGGCCGGGCCCAACGAGTTCAGCTACCGCGTTGCAATCGAGGCTGGACAAAAAGCCGAAGCCGCGCACGACGAGGCGGCGGCCCGCGACGACTACGTCCGTGCCCTCACGCTCATGAAGGGCCATCCCGACGTCGTCTATCTCATCGCGCGTAGCGAGGCCCGGCTCGGACACGCCGATGCGGCGGTCGCCCGGCTGCGAACGATCGCGGCAATGGGACTCGCCTACCCGATCGACCACGACTCCGCATTCGCGACGCTGCGCGGCCACGAGGACTTTGAAGCGGTCCGCACCGCCATGGCCGGCAATCGCTCCGCGATCTCGACCGCCACGGTGACCCACGTCCTCGCCGATACGAACATGCTGGCGGAGGATCTCGCATACGACCCGGGTAGCCGGACGTTCTACGTGAGCAGCATCCACCGGGGCATCATCGTTGCGGTGCCGGAGAACGGTCCCGTACACGATTTCGTTCCGGCCGGCCGCGATAATGTCTACGGCATCATGGCCCTCGCGATCGATACACGGCACGGTGCGCTGTGGGCGACGACGTCCGCGATGCCCCAGGCTGATGGATATAAACCTTCCGATTCAGGCCGGTCCGCCGTCCTGCGCTACGAGTTGTCCACCGGGCGCCTGCTGCGCCGCTTCGATGCGCCCCGCGATGGCCGCAGCCACAACCTCGGCGATATGACGGTCGATCAGAATGGCACGGTCGTCGTCTCCGACGGCGTCAGCGGCGACATCTATACCGTGCGCGCCGGCCGCGACACGCTCGAGACACTCGTCGCGCGCGGCACGTTCCGGTCGCCACAAACGCCCGCCGTACTCCCGGACGGACGCGTCCTGGTCGCCGACTACGCGCTCGGACTCGCCGTGATCGACCGCCAGGACGGAACCGTGACCTGGGTGCAGCACCCCGACACGACGGCCGTCAACGGCATCGACGGCATGTATGTCGATGGACACATGCTCTACGCCGTACAGAACGGGACGTCGCCCGAACGGGTCGTGCGATTCACGCTCGACTCCCGGTACGCCAACGTCACAGGCTGGAAGGTCATCGAGCGCGGCTCGCCCGGCCTCGGCGACCCCACGCACGGCGTACTCACCGCCGACGGGTTCTACTTCCTCGGCAACAGCGGGTGGGACCGCTTCGACGACAATGGCTCCATCAAGGCGGGCGCTGCATCACCCCCCACGATCCTCCGCGCGCCGCTCACCTCATGATCCCCCGCGTGCCCCGTTGCGTCTTCACTGGACGCGACCGGGCCTTCGCGGTATCCGTAGACGCCCCCACACCCGCAGGATCAGACCGGACGCAGCCCGCACGGGAATTTGTTAGGCTTCGGGAGATGCCCGCCGGCCCGGAAACGCGATCGGCCGGCACGCTCACGCCTCGTGCACTGCCTCAACTCTGCCACCGGGGGTCCAGATGGCGCAGCATTCGGGCTCGCATCATCATCGCGAGGCCGCCGAACACTACGACCAGGCGGCGAAACACCACCGCGAAGCGGCGAAACACCACGACGCCGGAAACCACGAGAAGGCCGGCTACCATGCCTACGTCGCGCACGCGCACCACACGTTCGCCGCACAGCACGCCGAGGAGGCTGAGAAACACTACGCGACGGCGCACGCGCCGCCATTCTGAGTAGGGGCCGTCGCCCGAAGGGGGCGACCTACGGTTCGCGACCAGCCCAATCGGACTGTGGCACCGCACCAACCTGTCCCTGGCAGGGGCCGGTCATGACCGGCCCAGTAGGACTGTAGTTGCCGTCCCGCGATCCCCCGTCGCCGAACGCACCGGGGGCCGCTCGCGAACTGCCGGTCGCCCTGTGGGGCAACGGCCCCCGTCAGTTCCCGGCGCCGCCCGCGCTCGCGTACACGAATGACCAATCGCTCGTGGCCTGCCCGAGCCCGATCAGCGCGTGGGCGTACTGCTGCTGCGCGTCGTAGGATGCGATGAAGACGTCGTTGGCCGTCTGTTCCGCGGTGAGGACATCGAGCAGCGATGCCGATCCGTGCTGGTAGCTGTACAACTTCGCACGGCGTACCCGCTCGGCATCCATCAGGATGCCGCCGGTGTACTGCGCGACCTGCGCCAGCGCCGACTGGTACGCGGCCCACGCCGTATGCACGTCGATACTCGCCTTCCACTCCGCCGACTGTACCGCGGTCGCGGCCTGCTTCGCCGTGTACTGCGCGCTCGACAGCTCCCCGTGAGAAAAGTTCGACAGCGGGATGGGGAACGACAGCCCCAGGTTGAGGGACGAGAAGGTAGGCGTGGGGTCGATCGCGTTCGTGCCTCGGGTGAAGTACGAGGTGCCCAGCGTCAGATCGATGTCCGACCATCGATCGCCATGCGCCACCCGGACGCTGGCCACCGCTGCATCGGAGAGCCGGTGCGCCGCGATGACGTCCGGCCGCGATGCCACGGCAGCCCGCGTCAGGCTGTCGAGGTCCAGCGGCCCCCGCAACGCCGCGGGGCCGGACCACGTATCCGGCGCCGCGCCCGCCGCCGGCGGCGCCAGTTGATCGGGCGTGATCGGCGCATCGGTCGCCGGAAGGGACACGAGTTCGGCCGGCGCCTCCGGCGCGACGAGGGTGTCTGTCTTGCGCGGCGTCAGAAGTCCGGTCATCGCGAGGTGCGCCGCGTGCACGTCGTTGGCCGCTGCCACGAGCGCGCCGCGGAATTGAGCCGCGTCCACCCGCGACTGCACGAGGTCGATCTCGCCGATGTCGCCGGCTTTCACGCGTCGCTCGTTGAGCGTCACCAGCCGGTCCAGCTCGTCGGCGGTCTGGCGCTTGCGTGCGTAGACCTGCTCCGCATGAACGGCGTCGGCGTACGTCGTCGCCGCCGTCGCGCGAAGGGTGCGGAGAAAGTCGTCGAGTTGCGCTCTGGCCGCGGCCAGTTGCCCGCGCGCGACGTCGGTCCGCGCGCCCCGTTTGCCGCCGATGAGGATCGTCTGCGTCAGCGCGACGTCGTACGATGTCGCCTGGTGCTGCCCCGACACATCGAGCCCGGCACCCCACGCGAGCGACGGATTGGGATAGAGGTGTGCCACCGACACCTGCGCATCGGCGACCGGCACACTGTACGCTTGCGCGGCGTAGTCGAGGTTCTGATGCCCTACGAGGCCGACATACCCGGCGAGTGACAGCCGAACGACCGGCGAACGCTCGGCTGCCACCAGAGCGCCGGTGGCGGGCGCCGCGGCCGCGGCGGCTGGCTGCTGTGCGCCTCCAGCACCTCCACTCACCACGACCGCCATCGCGATTGCCACCGCGAGGGCAATCGCTTCGCCTCCCGGAACGCGGCTCATGCCGCCTCGCGCCGCGTCGCACGGCGCTCCTCGAGGACGACGTAGAGCGCCGGCAGCACGATGAGCGTGAGGGCCGTTGCGGTGACCAGGCCGCCGACGATGACCGTCGCGAGCGGCCGCTGCACGTCGCTGCCCACCCCCCGCGCCAACGCGGCCGGCATCAGTCCGAGCGTCGCCACGCTCGCGGTCATGAGCACCGGACGGAGCCGCTCGGTCGCGCCATGCATGACGGCATCAGCGAGCGATATGCCGGCGATCGTACGCCATCGGTTGAGGTTCGCCACCATGATGACGCCGTTCTGCACCGCAACGCCGAACAGCGCGATGAATCCTACCGCGCTCGAAACGTTGAGCGTCATCCCGCGCACGTGGAGCGCGAGCACGCCGCCGAGAAGGGCAAGCGGCACGTTGAGGAGGATGAGTCCGGCGTGGGAGATGTCCCCGAACTGCCCATACAACAGCACGAAGATCAGCGCCAGTGCAGCGGGGACGATGATCATCAGCCTGGCCTGCGCCCGCTGCTGGTTCTCGAACGCGCCACCCCACTCGACCTCATACCGCTGGTGATCGTAGGGGACCTGCTGTTCGATCCGGTCCTTGGCATCGCTAATGAATGTCGCGAGGTCGCGGTCCCGGAGATCGAGTTTGACGGTGAGGTGCCGGCGTCCCATCTCGTGGGTGATCGTGCTCTCGCCCGCGTCCTGCCGGATCGAGGCCACCTGTGAGAGCGGAATGCGCGCGCCCGCCGCGGTCACCAGTTGCAGGTCGCCGATGGCGGCCGCGCTGTTCCGCGCGTAGCGGGCGAACCGCACGGTCAGGTCGTAACGCCGTTCGCCCAGGAACACCTGCGAGAGCGCCTGCCCGCCGATCGCCGTCTGCACCAGATCCGCCACGTCGGCGACGTTGATCCCGTAGCGCGCCGCGGCCGCGCGGTCCACCACGACCTGGAGTTGCGGGAGCGGCGGCTCCTGATCGATCGCGGGATCCGCCGCCCCGGGGACGGTCCGCAACACGCCGACGACGTGCTCCGCGAGCTGCCGCGTCGCCGTGAAATCGTCGCCGAACACGCGGATCACGAGCTCGCTGTGCGCCCCGGCGATCATGTCCTGCACCCCGTCGATCATCGGCTGCGAGAAGCTCACCTGATAGCCAGGCATCTCCTGGAAACGCGCATCCATCCGCCGGATCAGCGCTTGCTTGTCGCCGCCCCAGTCATCGTAGGGTTTGAGCCCCACCGAGGCTTCAATGTGCGACGGGGTCCACGGGTCCGTGCCGTCTTCGTTGCGGCCCAATTGGGTCACGACGTACGAGACTTCGGGAAAGGTCCGCACGACGTCGCGGAGCTTGGCAGCCATCTCGCTCCCCTTCTCGATCGAGATGCCGGGCGGCAGCTCCACCTGCAGCCAGATCGAGCCCTCATCGAGGTACGGGAGGAAATCCCGGCCCAGGGTCGCGCCCAGAACGATGGCGAGAACAGCGGCGATGGCGCCGGGAATGATGGCCACCCGCGGACGCAGGACCACGCGCTGGAGGAGCGCGGTGTACCCGGCGGTGATCCGCTCGAGCACGGGATTGCGGTACACCCGCCGCGGCCTGCGGTAGATGGCGTACGCGAGTCCAGGCATCACGAGCAGCGCGGTCGCGAGGGCGCCGATGAGGGCGTAGCCAATCGTGAACGCCATCGGTGTGAACAGCTTCCGCTCCACGCGCTGAAAGGCGAAGAGCGGCAGATAGCCGGTGATGATGATGAGGGTCGCGAAGAAGATCGGCCGCGCCACCTGCAGCGCCGCGTTGCGCGCATCGCTCTCCGACAGTTCGGCGTCGGGATGCGCTTCGCGGCGCCGGAGGATCGTTTCCACGAGTACGATCGACCCGTCGACGATGATCCCGAAGTCGATCGCCCCGAGCGAGAGCAGGTTCGCCGGGATGTTCGTGATATGCATGCAGATGAACGCGAACAGCAACGACAGCGGGATGGTGAGGGCGATCAGCAGCGCGCCGCGGATGCTCCCGACGAACAGCAGCACGACCACGGTCACGAGGATGAGTCCCTCGGACAGGGTCCGCGAAATGGTGTGAATGGTCGTCCGGATGAGGTTCGTGCGGTCGAGGTATGGCACGACGCGCACGTCCGGCGGGAGCATCCCGTGGTTGAGCTTGTCCACGCGTTCGTGGATCGCCTCGAGCACGCCGGAGGGGTTCACGCCCCGCAGGAGCAGCACGATGCCGGTCACGACATCCGGCCTGTCGTCCTTCCCGACCATGCCCTCGCGCTGCAGGGTGCCCAGGTGTACGATGCCGAGGTCTTTGATGAAGATCGGCACGCCGCTGTGCGCCGTCACGACGATGTTGCCGAGGTCGTCGAGGGATGTGATCTGGCCGATCCCGCGCACGACGATGCCCTGCTCGCCGGTCACGAGCACGCTGCCGCCGGCGTTGGCATTGTTCGCCGTGATCGCATTCTCGACATCCCGGAGCCCGAGTCCGTACTGCGTCAGCTTCGCGGGATCGACGACCAGTTGGAATTGGACGGTCTCGCCGCCGAACAGGGTGACGTCGGCGACGCCCGGCACCTGCTTGAGCTGCGGGAACACCACCCAGTCCTGCAGATCCTTGAGCTCCCGGGGGCCACGGTGCGGCGACTCCACGGTGTACCGGTAGATCTCCCCGATCGGCGAGGAGATGGGGTCGAGCCCCGGCGTCGCGCCAGGCGGCAAGGTCACGCCCTGGATCCGCTCGGTGATGCGCTGCCGCGCCCAGTAGTCATCGGTCCCGTCACGGAAGACGAGGGTGATGAGCGACAACGCGAAGGTGGTGCGCGACCGCATGACCTGCAGCCCCGGCGTCCCCGCCAGCTCGCGCTCGAGTGGCATGGTGACCTGCTGTTCCATCTCCTCGGCGGCGTGACCCGGATACTGCGTGACGACCTGTGCGGTCGTGTCGGCGATATCAGGATACGCTTCGAGCGAGAGCTGGTACCACGAGTAGACACCCGTGGCCGCCAGCAGGCCCGTCATCACGAGCACGAGCCAGCGCCGTTCGAGGCACCACTCGACGATCGCGTCGATCATTGCAGCAGCACCACCTGGCGAGCCACGACGAGCTGTCCGCCCGACACGCCCTCGCTCACGATCGCCCGGTCGCCGTCGAGACGACCCACGATGACCGGCCGGCGCTCGAGGGTCCAGGGCCGCACTTCAACGAAGACGTAGTCCGAATCGCTCACCTGCAGCAGCGAGGTCGCCGGTACGACCACGCGCGCCTGCGGCCGCGCCGCAAAGGTGATGGTGGCGTACATCCCCGGCTTGAGCCGTCCCTGACGGTTCGGAACGCTGACGCGCACTTTGGTCATACGCGTCGCGGTGTCGACCACCGCGCCCACCATCGCGACGACGCCCCGGATCGTGTCTTCGGGATACGCACTCACCACCGCCACGGCGCGGTCGCCGGCCCGGATCCCGTGCAGGTCCTTCTCGGGCACGTTGGCCGCCAGCCACACGGTGCCAAGGTCCGCGATGGTCATGACGGGTACGGTGGGATCGTTGTGGAACTCGCCCGATCCAACGGTCAGATCGATGATGCGCCCCTCGATCGGCGACCGGATCACCAGCGCCTGGTCGCGCAGCACGACGCTCGTATCGATGCCCAGTACCGACAGCCGCGCGGCTGCCCGCTCCCGGTCGCCGTCCGCCTGGCTGAAATCGGTCTCGGCCTGCTCGACGTCGCGCTGCGCCGCGATGCCGTATTGCGCGAGATCGCGCTCGCGCGCGAGGTTGTTCTTGGCTTGCCGGTATGCCGCGAGAGCATGCGCGTAATCCGCCTGCGCGGCGGTGAAGTCGGGTGAGTCCAGGGTCACCAGCGGCTCCCCCCGATGCACCGGATCGCCCAGCCGTACATTCAGCGCCACCACCCGGCCCGCCATCGGGGGAAACAGCTTGACGGTGCGGGACGGATCGGATTCGACCGCCGCCGTCGCCGTCACGACGTCGCTGAGTGTCACGGTCCGCGCGGTGTCGAACGACAGTGCGGACCGGAGCGGCGACCCGTCGGGAATCGTGATCTGGCCGTTGCTCCCGGTCACGCTCGCGGGCACGCCGGCCGCGGGTGCGGCCTTCCGGCAGCCCCCGAGTGCCACCACCAGCGCCACGCCGCCAGCCACCAGGCTGCCAGTTGTCCTCTCGAGCCGCACCATGCGTTGCCCCTCGCGCGAAGTCATGGCCTGCTCCCGCCGTTCGCCGCTTCCCACATGCGGGTCCGTGCCCGCTGCCCGTGTCCCCCGATACCCAGGCACCCTATCCCATCCCGCGTCCGGGCGCGGGTACAATATCCTACCCGGGTATTCCATGTCAAGGACTGCGGGGTATCGATCCCGTCACTGCGGGAACGCCGCCGGCGGTCCCCGCCCGGGCGGGGATCACACCGGACTGGCGCGGCTACCCTGGGCCCCTATAGTATTCGGGTCCATCCTTCAATCCCCCGCTCCCGATCCGGCGTACCGGGCCGAGGCTGGCGGAAGGAGCACCATGCGCCACGCCGAGACCCGCAACGGCGCCAGAGCCGCCACCACCGGCCCGGCCACCGCCCCGTCCCCCCGCATGCTCAAGCACAGCCTCCGGGAGAAAACAAAACTGCTCAACCGCGTCAAACGGATCCGCGGGCAAGTCACGGCGGTGGAGGACCTGATCGAGGACGATGGGGACTGCGAGATGGCGCTGCACACCCTCGCCGCCTGCCGCGGCGCGATCAATTCGCTCATGGCGGAAATCCTCGAAGACCACATCCGGTACCACGTGGTCGCCCCGGGTGCCGACCCAAACTCGAACGAAAGCCTGGCCGCCGAACAACTGGTGGACATCGTCAAAAGCTATTTGCGGTAGCTGTTCAAGATCTGTCGTTGCCGTCTTGCATAGGCCGGTGGCCTACGCAGCAGGCGCCGTTCGCGAACCGAAGGTCGCCCTGTTCGGGCAACGGCGCGGCCACCCACCGATGCCAGTTCCCCGCATCCGTCCACCATCCGTCGCTGCCGCCCCGTAGAATTCTCAGGAATCCGGGTTCGTCGCCCACACCGTCGCACTGGTCACGAACGCCCGATCGTCCAGTTGCAGCATCCCCACGATCACGTTCGCGATATCCTCGGCGTGCAGCTTCCGCGGATTGTCCGGGCGCGCACCATAGCCGTTCGACTCGAAAAACGGCGTCATGACTTCGCTGGGATTCACCTGCATGACGCGGATATCACTCGTGCGAAGCTCCGCCCGCCACACTTCCGTGAGCCCGCTGAGCGCGTATTTCGTCGAGGCGTATGCCGAGCTGTTCGCGCCCGCACGCTGGCCCGAGGTGGACGCCACGTTGACGATCGCGCCCGACCGTCGCGGCACGAAGTAGCGAGCGCTCTCCCGCGCCACCAGCGTCGCACCGAGCACGTTCGTCTCCCATACCCGCCGCATGTCGGCCGCGGTCACCGAGAGCAGTGGCGCTGACGACCCGATCCCCGCGTTGTTGATCAGGACGTTGTAGCCGCCAAGTTCGCGCGCGACCGTCTCGATGAGACGCACGACGCTCGCTTCGTCGGTCACGTCGGTCGTCACCGGCGTCGCGCCGATCTCTTTCGCGGCCCGGGCCAGCACCTCCGCGCGCCGCCCCGAGATCGCCACCCGCGCCCCCTGCGCCTTGAGCGCCCGCGCCGTCGCCAACCCGATTCCCGAACCGCCGCCCGTCACCAGCACTCTCGCGTCACTCAACCGCATGCGTCTCCCCCTCGGGTCTGTTTCGCCGGAGACAATCTAGACGCCCGGGCACTTCCTGCTGCTGTTGTGTGTCTACTTTCTACTCTCTACTTTCTACTCTCTACTTTCTACTTTCTACTTTCTACTCTCTATTTCTAGCTTTGACTGAGCGCGGCGAGCTTGAGCACCGTGTTCCAGTTCCTCGCCGTGCACCGCGTACCGAGCTTGGAATCGATGACGGCCGCCGTCAGCCGCGACCTCCCCGCACCGTCCGGATACACGACGTAGAGATGACGCTGTCCGCTCTCCACGACTTCGCGCCCGACGATCGCGGCCCGTAACGCCGCCACCGCCGGCTTGGCCGGCGCCTTCTTGAGCACGACCACGTGGAGGCGCGCGGGATCACGCTCCGCCTGCTCCCGGAACGGATTGCGCGCGATCAGGTCCTGCCACTCGTTCGGCGTCCGGACGAAGAACTCCGCCTCGAAATGGAGCCGCTTCGCAGCCTCCGCCTCCAGCCAACGCTCGACGTCGTCGCCCGCTCGCTTCCGGTTGCCGAATACGACGTTCCCGCTCTGCAACAACGACCTCGGGTGCTCGCACCCCACGGCTTCCAGAAAATCACGGAGCACACTCATCGCGATCCGGCGATTGCCCCCGACGTTGATCCCGCGAAGCAGCGCAATGTATGTCGCCATCCCGCCCCCCAAGGCCGCTATCTTGTCTGCACGCCAGTTGAGTTCTCTCTGAGTTTCTCTTTGAGTTTCTCTCTCAGTTTCTTTCGCCCGCGCCCCCCGCGCAAAGAAAGCCCATGAGCCAGGACCAGGACAAGGATCGGTGGGCCGAGGTCGACCGCTACCTGGCTGGCGCCCTCCTGCCCGACGATCCGGTTCTTCGCGACGCGGTTGCCGCCAGCGACGCCGCTGGCCTTCCGGCCATCCAGGTGTCGCCGCTCCAGGGCCAATGGCTGGCGATCCTCGCCGCCGCGATCCGCGCGAAAGCCATTCTCGAAATCGGCACCCTCGGCGGCTACAGCACGATCTGGCTGGCCCGCGCCCTCGCGCCCGGCGGACGGCTCATCTCGCTCGAGTTGGATCCGGCGCACGCCGCCGTCGCACGCGCCAACCTCGTGCGGGCCGGGCTCGCTGATCGCGCCACCGTCCGCGTCGGCCCTGCGCAGGAATCGCTACACGCCCTCGCCGCCGAAGGGCTCGGGCCCTTCGACTTGATTTTCATCGATGCGGACAAGACGGGATACCCCGCGTACTGGACATCGGCCCTTGCCCTGGCACGGCGGGGTTCGCTGATCATCGCGGACAACGTCGTCCGCGACGGCGCCGTCGCGGATGCCGGGAGCCAGGACGAGAATGTCATCGCCGTACGCCGGATGTACGACCTCATGGCCGCCGATCCGCGGGTCAACACCACGGTGCTGCAAACGGTCGGCGTCAAAGGCTACGATGGGTTTGCGGTCGCCATCGTGACCGGGAGCCCGTGATCGTGCGCGACCAGCATCGTTTCGCGATCCGTCGAATCCTTCCTCCGCTGGCCGGAACCTGCTGATATGCCCACCCAGGCCGAGCACGCGGCAGCGTTTCACCGGCTTCATGTGAAGGGGCACCCGGTCGTCCTGTACAACGTCTGGGACGCGGGCACGGCGCAAGCCGTCGCGCGGGCGGGCGCGAAGGCCATCGCGACGGGAAGCTGGTCCGTCGCCGCGGCGCACGGCTTTGAGGACGGCGAGCGCATCCCGCTGGACGCCGCGCTCGCCAATCTCCGCGAGATCGTGGCGGCGGTGCAGCTTCCGGTCAGCCTGGATCTCGAGGCCGGCTACGGGACCTCGCCCGAGGAGGTCGCGACGAGTGTCACCAGGGCGATCGGCGCCGGCGCGATCGGATTCAACCTCGAGGACCAGGTCATGGGCGCCGCCGACGCCCTGTACCCGGTGGCCGAGCAGGAGGCCCGCGTCCGCGCCGCCCGCGCGGCGGCGGACCGCGCTGGGATCCCCGTCTACATCAACGCGCGGACGGACCTGTTTCTCAAAGCGGACCCGGCACGCCACGACGACGCGCTCGTGACTGCGGCGCTCGAACGCGCGCACGCATACGCGCGGGGCGGAGCGAGTGGGTTCTTCGCGGCCGGGCTCATCGATGAGTCCCTGATCGCCCGGGTCTGCAAGGAATGCCCGCTCCCGGTCAACATCCTCGTCCGCCCCACCGCGCCGTCCGGCAAGCGGCTCGCCGCGCTCGGCGTCGCCCGCATCAGCTATGGGCCCGGGCCCTACCGGGTCGCGATGCAGTCGGTCGAAGAGGCCGCGCGTCAGGCGCTCGCGTCAGTAGAGGGGTAGCCAGAAGGCCCGCGGAGAGCCGGCCCACGGACTTGCCGGGCCCACCTCGCCCCGGCCGTCGTGACGATCGCCACGGATGATGGTCGTTTCGCCCCTCCCATGTCGCACCGCCATCCGGGGCCGTCACAGATTGAGATACCAATGCTGCGCATATTGATCGTGGACGACGAGCCCCTCGCGCGCGCCCACCTGCGGTCGGTGCTCGGGGGCGACCCCGAGATCGTCGTCGCTGGCGAATGCGGCGACGGGGCTAGTGCGGTGGCCGCCATTACGTGCGACCCGCCCGACCTCGTGCTGCTCGACATCCAGATGCCCGAGCTCGACGGGTTCGATGTCGTCCGTGCTGTCGGCGTCGAGCAGATGCCCCTCGTCGTCTTCGTGACGGCGCACGATGCCCGCGCGCTCGAGGCGTTCGCGGTGCACGCGGTGGATTACCTGCTCAAGCCCGTCGCCGCGAACCGCCTCCTCGCCGCGGTCGCGCGCGCGAAACGCCACGCGACAGCGTCCGTCCGCTCCCGCGCCGCAGAAGTCGCGGCCCTGGCCGCGTTGATCACCGACATGTCGGCCAGCCGGTCCGCGCCGTCCCCCGAGCCGCCGCGCTTCGCCATTCGCGGCAACGGACGCGTCACGCTCGTGCCCCCAGCCGACATCGACTGGGTCGAGGCGATGGACAACTACGTGCGCGTACACATCGGCCCGACCAGTCATACGATCCGCGACACGCTCACCCGTGTCGTTCGCCGTCTGCCACCCGACATGTTCCTGCGCGTCCATCGCTCGGCGGCCATCAACATCGGACGCATCCGCGAGCTGCGCACCCTCGCGGGCACACAGCACGTGGTGATCCTCGCCGATGGCACACGGGTGGCCGCCGGCCGCCGCCATCGGCCCGCCATCCGGAGACTGCTCCGCCAGTCGCTGTAGCGAGCACCCGCCCAGTGAGAGGCGAAGGTACGGACGCGCCTGCACACGCCGGCGGATCACATGGCGGCAGGCATCGGATCCGAACCGAGTGGTCCGCGTCTGCGTCCCCGTCCGCGAGCGAGGCGGATTCGCCTCGCGGTGTTCCCCCGCCGGCCGTCCGGAGGCGTCTACTGGCTGTCGGCCAACGGCGGCATCCCCACGCGCGCGAGGATGCGGCGGAATGCCGTGTCGCGATGCAGCGGACGGAGCAGCATGTCCGATCGCATCGTCGTCATCTCGTTGTCGTGCGAGTCGTAAGCCTGCTGCAGATGCGCGATCGCGCTGGAATCCTCTCCGAGCAGCGCTTCGGTCTCGGCGACACGAAACGCGGATTGCTCACCCCTCGCCAGCCGCTGGCGCTCCAACGCCACCATCGCCTGCAATGTTCCCGTATGGCCACCACGCTCGAAACCCCGCTCCGCCTCGGCCGCGAGATCGCTCATCGCGGTGTTGTGGGCGAGGGCCGCCGTTTGGCGCAGCTCCGCGATCGCGTTCCGGTCATCACCCTGCACCAGGTAGTAGTGCCACAGATAGCTGTGCGGCGAAAGAAAGTCCGGATCCGACGTCTCGATCTCCTTGAGGAGCTTCACTCCCTCGTCAGGCTGCCCCATGACCCACAGGAGAAGACCCTTGTCGGAGAGAATCGCCTTCGACGTCGGCTCCAGCTCCTGTGCCCTGTCGATTTGGGCGCGCGCCTCCGTGAATCGGCCGAGCTGCATCAGGCAGTTCGCGTACCAGTGATGCGTCGTCGCCGAGAGCGGGTCGAGCGCCAGTGCGCGGTCGAACTCGTGCTGCGCCCCCGCCAGATCCCACGACCAGTAGAAGTCCACGAAAGCCAGTGACCGATGCGCCGGCGCAAGCTGGTCGTCCAGCGCGATCGCGCGCTCGGCTGCGATCTTCGCCCGCGGATACGCCGATTCCGAGGGCATCGCCGAGTACTCGCGCAACAGGTTGTAGCTGTCCGCCAGCCCGGAGTACGCCGGCGCGAACTTCGGATCCAGCACGATCGCCTGCACGAACAGGTCGGCCGCCCGCTGCAGGTCGTCCGGCGTCCGCTTGTTCCAGTAGTAGAGGCCGCGGAGGTACAACTGCTCCGCCTCCGGGTTCGCGGCCTTCGAATGCACCCGGAACGCGGTCGGCCGTGTCGCCGTCTGGCGGCCATAGAGCACGCTGCCCACGGCCACCACCACCACGACCGCCGCGGCGATCGCGACCCAGCGCCCGCGCCGGAACAACGACCGCTTGCCACCGGCTGCCGGTCCGGCCGCCACCGGACCACTCTGGCGGCCGTTTTCGCCGAGTCCCTCTCTGGCCGCCTCCCGCCGCTCCTCCCGAGTCCAGTGCCTGGGCCGCTCGGCGAGCGCACCCGCGGCAGCGACGATGGGAGGGTCATCCAATTGGTCCGTCGTGGCGAGCCACCGCTTCAGATCATCCGTATAGGCGTAGACAGACGCCTTGCCCGAGCCCGGCACACGGCGCACCGGTAGCCCCCGATCCTTCTCCCAGCGCATCACGGTGCGATCGTCGCGTCCAAAGTACGCGGCGATCTCTTTCCAGCCGGCCAACCGTCCGTCGCTCGGCTCGCTTGCCATATGGCTCAAGTATATGAATCGAGCGTCACCAGCGGATCGCGGCTAGATCCGCTCGTACTCGGCGACCGCCCGCGGATCGGCCACCCCGCCCGTGTGCAGTATCCCCGCCGGCTCGACCAGCACCAGATGGACTTCCTCCTCGGCCACCGGGCGGTGCTCGACACCCTTGGGGATCACCACCAGCTCCCCCGGCCCAAGGGTCACGGCTCCATCCCGTAGCTCGATCCGGAGCCGGCCGCGCACAACCAGAAACAGCTCGTCCTCGGCCTCGTGCGAATGCCAGACGAACTCCCCCTGCACTTTCGCGACTTTGACGTGGGAGCCGTTCATCTCCGCGATGATCTTTGGGCTCCACTGATCCTCGAACTGAGCGAGTTTGCCCGCCAGACTCACCACCTCGACCATCTGGATCTCCCTGTCTTGGAAACCACGCCGACCCTCAGTCCCGAACCCCCAATCCCGAATCCCCAATCCCCAATCCCTAATCCCCAGTCCCCAGTCCCCAACAATTTAGCCAGAGTTGCGGACCGGCCCGCCTGGCGCGACACTGTCCCGGTGCCCCAGCCCACTGGGTCCGCCCGGGTCGAGCAGCAAAGCGCTTCGCTCCACAAGGAGCTCGGCCTCACCGATCTCGTCCTCACCCAGATCCTCTACGTCGTCGGACTGAGTTGGGTCGGTGCCGCCGCCAAGCTCGGCACATCGCAGATCCCCTTCTGGCTGGCCGCGATGGCCCTGTTCTACCTGCCGCAGGCCGCTGTCGTGGTCTACCTGAGCCGAAGATTCCCTCTCGAGGGTGGCCTCTACCAGTGGGCCAAGCTCGGTCTCAACGGCGGCGTCGCTTTCCTCGTCGGCTGGAATCTCTGGATCTACGCCATCGTGCTCCTCGGCGCGTTCGGGCTCTCGGTCGCCAACGCGATCGTCTATGCGATCGGCCCGAGTGCCGAATGGCTCTCCGGAAACCACGTCTTCATCGGCGCCGTGACCGGCATCCTGCTGGGATCTCTGATCGTCGTGTCGATCCTCGGCCTCGGCATCAGCAAGTGGGTGCACAACGCGGGCGCGGTCCTGCTGCTCACGGCGTTTGCCTTTCTGCTCATCCTCCCGTTGATCAACGTCGCACGCGGCACGCTCCGCACGTATCACCCGCTCACGATCACGGCGCCGGCCATCACGCTGCTCAATGTCAACATCTTCGGGAAGCTCGCGGTCGGCGCGCTCTCGGGTTTCGAATACGTCGCCGTGCTCGCCGGCGAGGCACGCGACGCACAGCGCACGATCGGCAAGTCGGTGATCATCGCCGCACCCATCATCGCCCTGATGTTCATCCTCGGCACATCCGCCGTCCAGGCGCTCGTCCCCCCAGGCCAGGTGGATCTCGTCGGCCCCATCCCGCAGGCGTTTCGCCTCGGACTCGGATCGAGCGGCATCGCCGCCATCGTGATCCCGTTCGCTGTCATGGCCGTCAATGCGCGCACGATCGCCAATTCGAGCGTGCTGTTCACGGCGACGAGCCGCATGCCGATGGTGGCCGGGTGGGACCGTCTCATCCCGGGCTGGTTCTCCCGCCTCCACCCGAAATACCGCACGCCGGTGAATTCCATACTGTTCATCGGCGCCTGCTCGCTCGCCTTCGCCGCTGCCGGTATGACGAACGTCGGCGAACAGGAAGCGTTCCAGCTCCTCGACAACGCCGCCGGCATCCTGTACGGCCTCACGTATCTCGTCCTCTTCGGCATACCTCTCGTCGGTCTCGCCCGCACCGGTGAACGCGCGCCACGCTGGATCGCCGCCGCCGCGGCGGCCGGTTTCGCGACGACGGTGCTCTACGTCGTCCTGTCAGTGCTGCCGATCGTGTCTGTCGTGAGCCGTTTTGCTTTTGCGGTCAAGCTCAGCAGCCTCGTGATCCTCGTGAACGCCGCGGGGGCATTCATCTATCTCCGCGCACGCCGCGCCCGTGTGCAGCCGGCTCCCGCCGGAGCCATATCGTGACGACCTCCCGCGCGCACGCCGCGGCGCGGCTCGTGGACGGACTGGACGCCGCGGAGCGCGCCTCGCGCGACGAGATACAGGCCCTGCAACGGACACGGCTCGCCTGGACGCTGCACCACGCGTACGAGCACGTGCCACACTACCGCCGCGCCTTCGATGCGGCGGGCGTTCACCCATCCGATCTGCACGATCTGCGGGACCTGTCGAAGTTCCCGTTCACGGTGAAGCAGGACCTCCGCGACAATTATCCGTTCGGCCTCTTCGCCGTCCCGCGAGAACAGATTGCCAGGATCCACGGATCGTCGGGTACGACGGGGAAGCCAATCGTCGTCGGCTATACCCGGCGAGACATTGAGATGTGGTCCGGAGTCATGGCCCGCTCGATTCGCGCCGCGGGCGGACGGCCCGGCATGATGATTCACGTGGCGTACGGGTACGGTTTGTTCACAGGCGGCCTCGGTGCCCACTACGGCGCTGAACGCCTCGGATGCACCGTCGTGCCGATGTCCGGCGGCATGACCGAGCGGCAGGTACAGCTCATTACCGACTTCCGGCCCGACGTGATCATGGTCACGCCCAGTTACATGCTGTCGATCCTGGATGGATTCCGGAGCCACGGTATCGACCCGCGCGCCTGCTCGTTGCGGTTCGGCATCTTCGGCGCCGAACCCTGGACCAACGCGATGCGCCAGGAGATCGAACAGGCGTTCGGCATGGACGCCACCGATATCTATGGACTCTCCGAGGTGATCGGCCCAGGCGTATCGCAGGAATGCGTCGAGACCAAGGACGGACTCCACATCTGGGAGGACCACTTCCTCCCCGAAGTGATCGATCCCGCGACCGGCCGCGTGCTCCCCGATGGCCAGCTCGGGGAGCTCGTGTTCACCTCGCTCACCAAGGAAGCGTTTCCGATCGTCCGGTATCGCACGCGGGACCTGACCCGCCTCCTGCCCGGCACGGCACGCCCCGGTATGCGACGCATGGAGAAGCTGACCGGCCGGAGCGACGACATGCTGATCCTCCGTGGCGTCAATGTGTTCCCGAGCCAGATCGAGGACGCCCTGCTGGCCACCGACTGGTGCGGTGGCCACTACCAGATCGAGATGACGCGAGAGGGGCGGCTGGACGCCATGACGGTCCACGCGGAAGCGCGGCCGGACCGGTGGGACGGCGCCGGCCTTACCGCAGAGGCTGCGCACCTGGTGACCACAATCAAGGACACGATAGGTCTGACGACGACCGTGATCGTCGAGCCGCCGGGCTCGCTGGAACGGTCTCAGGGCAAAGCGAAACGAGTTATCGACCGTCGCCCCAAGGGGTGACGCGCCCGGGCAAACCGCCACCTTCGGCCGACGCCCGCGGCCTGCAAATCAGGCCCGGACGGCCGACGCAGCCCAACTGCAACGTTTCGGGCCGGGCCGGTGTCTACCCGACGGCCGGGAATCACCTCTCGCGCTTACCACTCCCCGATACCGGCAATAGAATTCACCGCCAGCCGCGCGACCTGACGCCCCGCCCCGCCGCACCCTCTACTCGGCTTTCAAACGCCATGAGACACACACAGTTCCCGCGCTTCGGCACCGTCGTCCTCGCGGCGGCCGTCGCAGGCTGCGCGAGCAGTACCAACAACACGATGCAGACGGCCCCCGCGCCGGCCGCCGCCAGTTCTGCCAGCGCGCCCGCCAGCCCCGTCAAGACCGAACCCTCCGCAATCGCGGAGGCCCGGGCCGACAGCATCCGGCACCCCTACACGACGGCGGACGTGCAATTCATGCAGGGCATGATCGGTCACCACGCCCAGGCCATCATCATGGCCGGCTGGGCACCGACCCACGACGCGAGCCCGTCCATTAGTACCCTGTGCGCACGGATCATCAACTCGCAGCAGGACGAGATCGCGACGATGCAGCACTGGCTGGCCGACCGCCAGCAGATGGTCCCGGACGGACGTACCCCAGGCATGAAGATGGTGGTAAACGGCACCGAGCAGGTCATGCTCATGCCCGGGATGCTCTCCTCTGCCCAGATGGCCGAGTTGGATCACGCCAAGGGTCTCGAGTTCGACCGCTTGTTTCTCACGTTCATGATCCAGCACCACCGCGGAGCCGTTTCGATGGTCCACGACCTTTTCGAGACACAGGGGGCCGGACAGGACGAGCTCGTGTTCAAGTTCGCATCCGACGTCAACGTCGATCAGACGACCGAGATCGCGCGTATGGAGAAGATGCTCGCCATCGTGCAGCTCATGAGCGGCGCCCAGTGACCGCCCCCGGTGATGCCGGCCAATCGGCACGTGGTGAACGTCACGTCGTGAACGTCACGTCGTGAACGTCGCGCCGTGATTCCACTGTTGTCGCAGGTCCAATTGCTCCATTCCGTCCAATCAGAGGAACTCTCAATGGCATCCGTGTACCACGCGCGCCGACCCGCGACGCGTCTGAGCGCGGCCTCGTCGCTGCCGCTCGCTATCGCGTTGCTGTCCGTGGCGGCGTGTACCCACTCCATGGCGTCAGGAGGCGGCAACCCGTCGCCGGCGAACGACATGTCGACGTCGCCGCCGAGCCCCGACCCGCGCGTCGGCCTCAAGGCAGGCCTGTTCAATGCACAGGAAGCGACGTGGAACATGCGCGTGGTCTCGCAGACGCCGCCACCCGAGAAGTTCAAGGGCATCACCAACTCCGACCTCGCTTTCACCGGCCCCTACGCCATCCAGGGCAACTACAACGGGTTCCAGGTGTGGGACATCTCCAACCCGCAACAGCCGACGGTCAAGACGGCATACGTCTGCCCCGCATCGCAGAGCGACGTCTCGGTGTACAAGAACCTTCTCTTCGTTTCCGGCGAAGGAACGAGTGGACGCCTCGACTGCGGCACACAGGGCGTGACTGATACCGTCAGCCATGACCGGCTCCGCGGCCTTCGCATCTTCGACATCTCCGACATCGCGAACCCGAAGTACATCGCCAACGTGCAGACGTGCCGCGGTTCGCACACGCACACGGTCGTCGCCGAGCCCAATGACCCGCAGGATATCTATGTTTACATCTCGGGCTCGGCTGGCATCCGCTCACCGAGTGAGCTCGCCGGCTGCTCGAAAACGATGCCGGACCAGGACCCCAACTCGGCGTATTTCCGCATCGAGGTCATCAAGGTGCCGCTCGCACACCCAGAGCAAGCGGCGATTGTGAGTTCGCCGCGTATCTTCAACGACCTGACGGCACCCCCCAAGCACGGCGCCGCTGCCGCGGACGTAGCTGCCATCGCGGCCGCGAAGTCCAAGGGGGCGTTCGTCGCGAACTTCGGCGGCGAAGATTTCGTGCTGCCCAACGGGTTCGTCAAGCCTCGGCTGGACAGCATCGTGAAGGCCCGTGGGGGGACCGGCGACCCGACACCGCAGGACAGCGCCGCGCTCCACGCCGCCATTCCCGCCATGGTTGCCAGAATGGTCGGCGACCGCCCGCAGAATATCGGCCCCACGCAGTGCCATGACATCACAGCCTATACCGCGATCGGGCTCGCAGGCGGCGCATGCGAAGGCTACGGCATGTTGCTCGATATCCACGACCCGGCTCACCCCGTTCGCATCGACGCGGTGTCGGACTCGAATTTCTCCTATTGGCATTCCGCCACGTTCAACAACGATGGGACCAAGGTCCTCTTCACCGATGAATGGGGCGGCGGCGGACAGCCGAAGTGCCGGGCCACGGACCGCAAGGAATGGGGTGCCGACGCGCTGTTCACGCTCGACAACGGCAAGATGAAATTCCAGTCCTATTACAAGATGCCGGCGCCGCAGACGATCTACGAAAATTGCGTCGCCCACAACGGCTCGCTGATCCCGATTCCGGGCCGCGACATCATGGTGCAGGCCTGGTATCAGGGCGGCATCTCGGTGTTCGACTGGACCGACGCCGCGCACCCGAAGGAGATCGCGTTCTTCGACCGCGGACCGGTGGACTCCACACGCATGGCATCGGGTGGTGAATGGTCCGCCTACTGGTACAACGGCGTGATCGTCGGCTCCGAGATCTCGCGCGGCCTCGACATCCTCCAGCTCACCCCCAGTGGCCTCGTCTCGCAGAACGAGATCGACGCCGCGGGGACGGTCCACCTCGCGGAGCTCAACGTCCAGGGCCAACCGAAGTACGTCTGGCCGCCCAGCTTCGCGCTGGCACGCGCGTACACGGACCAGTTGTCCCGCTCGAACTGCCTGCCGTCCGGCAGGATCTCGGCGATCCGCCAGACTCTCGCCGGCGCGGAGAAAGCGTCGGGTGCCGACCGGCAGACCGCACTCACGCAGTTGGGCACCCAGTTGGACGGCGACGCCAACGGGTCGTGCGATGCACCAAAGGTACAGAAGCTGGCCACAACTGTCAGAAGTCTGATGGCCCCAACGGCCTGATGATCTCGAGGCAGTAACCGCCCGGCCGCAAGCCGGCGGGGCCAAACAAGGAAGGGCCGAGACAAGGAGGGGCCGGCTGCATCGTTCTGCAGCCGGCCCTAACCTCATCTACTTTCACCTTTCTGTTTTTCTCCTTTCTGTTTTTCTCCTTTCTACTACAGCCGATATTTGAACCGCGCCCTCATCGCTCGCTCGCCGACCGCGGAAAACGAGACGACTCGCGATCCCCGCTGCCGCCGTGCCCAGCCAAGCGCGTAGACACGGTTCAGGATCGCCGCGCCGAGCGCACCCGCCAGATGGTGCCGCCGCACGCTCCAGTCCAGGCAGGAGAGGCACACCGGACGGCGCCCAAGCTCCAGCGCCGCCACGTCGATCCCGATGTCGCGACAGAATCGCTCGCCCTTTTCCGTGAGGGCCGGTGTCGCGCCGGTCGTACGCAGACACCCCTGCTGGCTCAGACTGTCGAATACCAGCACGCCCAGATCCCCGGCCAGATGATCGTAGCACACTCGCGCCTTGCGCATCGCCGGATCACTCGGCCCCGTTTCGATCGGCGTCGCCCCGAGCCGGTGCGCCAGCCCAACGAGACTCTCGATCACGCCGGCCACGTGATGGTCGGCGATCCGGAAATACCGGTGCCGCCCCGCATTGGCGACCGCCACGAGGCGCGCGCCGACCAGCTTCGACAAATGAGCGCTGGCCGTCTGCTTCGTCACGGACGCTGCCCGCGCCAGTTCGCTCGCGGTGACCGATCGCCCTTCCATGAGCCCCATCAGGATCGTCGCCCTCGTCCGGTCACCGATGAGCCCGGCGATGGCCGCCATTCCAGGAGTATCGTCCATGGTTCCATGATAGGCGAACCATTCCCGCCGGGCAAGATGTTATTCTGGAACCGGTCCTCTCTCCTCTCCTCTCTCCCGGAGGTACGATTGCGGTACAACTCGGTGGCATCCACACTACTGGTCGCGGCTGCAGTGCTCTCACCCGCGGCTGCCCGCGCGCAGGTCGCCCACGGAGCCGAGTGGAAGACGACATGGGGCTATCAGGGCGACATCGGCCCTGATCATTGGGGTACCCTCGCGCCGGAGTACGCTGCGTGCAACGGCACGGAGCAGTCGCCGATCGATATCCGCAATGCGAAGAAGGCGAGCCTGCCCCTGCTGCGCTTCGATTACAGCAGCGGGCCGCTCGTGATCGTCAACAACGGCGTCACGATCCGGGTCAACTACCCGTCTGGACCGTCAGGCGATTTTCTGATCGCGGGCGACACGCGCTATCAGTTGGTCCAGTTCCACTTCCATCGCCCCAGCGAGGAATACATCGGTGGCAAACCGTACCCGATGGTGCTCCACTTGGTGCACAAGAGCAGCGACGGGAAGATCGCCGTTGTGGCCGTGCTGGTGAGGCCGGGCAGGGCGAACGCCACCGTGCAGCAGCTCTGGAATCACATGCCGATGACGCCCGGCCCCGATCAGCCGATTCCGGGCGTCGAGGTGAACCCCGCCGATCTCCTGCCGGCCGGCTATGCCTACTACACGTACATGGGATCCCTCACGGCGCCGCCATGCACCGAGGGCGTCACGTGGATCGTGCTCAAGTCCCCGATGGAGATCTCACCCGCGCAAATCGCGGCGTTCGCCAGACTGTTTCCGCACGATGTGCGTCCTCTCCAACCTCTCAACGGACGCCTCGTGCAGGAGAGCCGGTAGCGCGCACGTCGGCGTATTGGCCGCGTATAAGCCGGCGTATTAGCGGCGTATCAGCCGGCGCAATAGCGGCGTATTAGCCGGCGTATTAGCCGGCGTATTAGCCGGCGTATTACTGTGCCGCTGTTGCCATCACTCTCGTTGCCGTAACTGCCCTTGCATGTCGACAAGGCGGCGGGCGCCATTCGAGAACCTAGGTCGCCCGGCAACGGCGCTGCCTGGCTGTACGGGCGATCGCGCCCGGTGCGCCACCACGGCGCGTCCGGTCAAGGCACCGGCACCCACTCGTCGCCCTCGAGGGTCGACATGGCTCCCGTGCGAATGTCGAAATGGAACCCGTGCAGCTGCAGCCGTTTCGCCTCCACCGCCTCGTTGATCCACGGAAACGTGGCGAGATTGGCGAGCGACAGCCGGAGTATCTCCGACTCGTAGTGGTCCACGAGATTGGGGCGCCGGTCCGGGTTCGACGGCCGGCGGAGGATCGGCTTGGCGATCGCCATCCACGCCTCGACGAAATCCCGCGCCTCGGGTGGAGCCCCCTCGACCACGGCGCGCACCCCCCCGCACTGCGCGTGGCCTAGGACGACGATGTGCGAGACGCCGAGCACACGGACGCCGTACTCGATGGCCGCGCTCGTGCCGTGGCACCCGACATCCGGTTGATACGGCGGCACGAGGCCAGCCACGTTGCGCACGACGAACATCTCGCCGGGTTTGGCGCCGAACACCGCCTGGGGATCCACCCGGGAATCCGAGCACGAGATGAGAAGAGTCTCCGGCCGCTGCCCCTCATCGGCCAGCGTCTCATACCGCGCGCCCGCCGTTGGCCAGATTTCGGCGCGAAACCGGCGATACCCTTGAAGCAGACGATCCATCCTCACCCTCCCCAATGACTGGGCCGCAAAACTCCGGCATCCCGTGCAGCATCTGATCCGGAGGCACGAACCGCGCCGATGACTACTCTCTACTTTCTACTTTCTACTCTCTACTTTCTACTCTCTACTTTCTACTCTCTACTTTCTACTCTCTACTTTCTAACTTTCTACTTTCTACTTTCTCGATGATGAAGTCTGCCTAATCTCAACCACCGGTCTTCCTCTCACCATTGGCCCTCCTCTCTTCTCTATAGTAGAGTAGCGCCGGTCGTCAGTAGAGTAGCGCCGGTCGCCGCCGATACCGAGCTCGCCGAGCCACCAAAGCATTTGTTGCCAACGGTCGCCCAGCCCGCAACTCCGCGATCGCGACTCATTGCAGCAGCCCTAAGCAGCGGGGGCCGTTCGGGAACCGAAGGTCGCCCGGTTGGGCAACGGCCCCCGAGCTCGCCGAGCCACCAAAGCATTAGTTGCCAACCGTCGCCCAGCCCGCAACTCCACGATCGCGACTCGTTGCAGCAGCCCTAAGCAGCGGGGGCCGTTCGAGAGCCGAAGGTCGCCCGGTTGGGCAACGCCCCCCAAACCCGCCCAGCCACCAAAGCATCTGGCGGCCACGCCTTGCAGTCTCTATCATTCCTGTAGACCGTCTACAGGAGCAATATGCTGCTGCAAGGGACGCTCGAAATGCTGGTCCTCAGGACGCTCCTCCTCGAGCCGATGCACGGCTGGGGCATCGCCCAACGCGTCGAGCAGATCTCGGGCGGCGTCTTCGCGGTGCAGCAAGGATCGCTCTACCCCGCCCTGCAGCGCATGAAACGCCGCGGCTGGATCACGGCCGGCTGGCGCACGACCGAGAATAATCGCCGCGCGCGCTACTACGAGCTCACGGCCGCCGGCCGCCGCCAGCTCGACATCGAGCGCGCGACCTGGGAACAGGCGTCCACGGCCGTCAACCTGGTATTGGCATGAGCATCCTCTCCGATCTCATCGAGCGGCTCCGCGCCCTCATCTTCCGCGCGCGCGAAGAGCGAGAGATGGAGGAAGAGATGCGATTTCACATGGAAATGGCCGGCCGGCAGGCATTCGGCGGGATGGAACAGCACAAGGAGGACGTCCGCGACGCCCGCGGGACGCGCATGCTCGAGGAGTTCGTCGCCGATATCGGCTGGTCGGTCCGGTCACTCGTCCGCCGCCCCCGCTTCACGATCATCGCGATTCTCACGCTTGCATTGGGCGTCGGAGGCGTCACGGCGGTGTTCAGCGCCGTCGATGCGGTTCTTCTCCGGCCCCTTCCCTACGATCAGCCCAACCAGCTCGTCCGCATATACGGGACGTTCATCAGGACGCCCGATGACCGAACGTTCGTCAGCACGCCGTATTTCCTCGCCGTCCGCTCGCAACTCGACGCAGTCGCCAGTGCGGCAGCGACGGATACGTATGATGTCAAGGGCGCCGACATCGACCTCGGGAATGGCGCGGAGCGCATCCGCATCCTCCCGGTGAGCGCGGACTATTTCGTCACGCTCGGCGCACAACCGATCCTCGGACGCGCGTTCAACACGCAGGAGGATAACACCGGCGCGCCCAGCGTCATCCTGAGCTACGACTTCTGGCTGCACCGCTTCGGCGGCGATGAACACGTCGTCGGCCGCCCGCTGGTCATGGACGCCGTACCCCACACGATCGTCGGCGTCGGCCCGGCCGGTCTCCACGACCCGGTTGCCGGCACGATCGACGCCTGGACTCCGGTCAATGTCGGCGTAAACGAAGGCAATACTGGCAACTCACACGTCGGGAACCACTGGCTCACGGTTCTCGCACGCCTGCGGCCAGGCGTGTCGCTCCAGCAGGCGCAAGCGCAAACCGATGTACTCGGCAGCGCCCTCGCGATCGCCTACCCCGACGCGCGCGAAACCCGGTTCCGGATGGTTCCGCTCAAGGCCGATGTCGTCGGTCCAGCCGATCGCGCCCTCGAGCTGATGCTCGGCGCCGTCGCCCTTGTGCTGCTCCTCGTGTGCGTCAACATCGCGAACCTTCTCCTCGTCCGCGGCTCGGAACGGAGCCGCGAGATCGCGGTCCGGACCGCACTAGGCGCCAGATCCACTCGCATCGTGCGCCAGTTGCTCGCCGAAAGCGCGACGCTCGCTATGGCGGGTGGACTCGTCGGATTGCTCGTCGCACGCATCGCGATGACCGGCCTCGTACGCCTCGGCGCCGGCTCCATTCCGCGCCTCGAACAGCTCACGCTCGACCCTCGAATGCTGGGCTTCGCCCTGCTCGCGTCGTCCTCGAGCGCGCTGGTCTTCGGCCTTGCACCCGCGCTGCGCGCCGCACGTACGGACCCGAACACCGCCTTGCGCGAACAGACCGCCGGAGCGTCTTCCCGGGCCGGACACGGCGGACTGCGCGCTACGCTCGTAGTCGCCCAGGTCGCACTCGCCTTCATGTTGCTCGTCGGCGCCGGCCTGCTCATGACCAGCCTCGCCCGCCTGCGCCAGACGCCCCTTGGGGTCCCGACCGATCACGTCTTCACGTTCCGGATCAGTCTCCCCGACGCACGGTTCGACTCGGTCGCACGAGCGGAGTTCTACGAAAGGCTCGCCACCCGCCTCGCCAGCATCCCCGGCGTGCGGGCGGCCGGCGGGATCTCGCGGCTTCCAGCCACCGGCCAGTTCCACCAATGGGGGACAACCGCGCTGTCCGGCCCTCTCGCCGGCGATCGCCGCGCCAACGCCATGTCCGAGAATCGTGTCGCATCGGGCGACTATTTCGCGGCCGCGCGTATTCCCGTACTGGAAGGCCGCGTCTTCGACGCGCGCGACGACGCCCACGCACCGCGTCGCGTCGTGATCAGCCGCACCGCAGCCCAACAGTTCTTCCCCGGCATCGATCCGATCGGCCAGCGCATCGATGCGGGCGGCCACGAGGACATCGTGATCGGCGTCGTAGGCGACGTCGCAATGACCGTCGATGGGGCCACCGAGCCCTACGTCTACTATCCGCACCTCCAGTTCGCCGGTGACCGCAACTGGTCGCTCACCCAGGTGGTCTACACCAGCGGACCACCCCTCGCAATCGAGCCCGCCGTCCGGCGAGCCGTCGCCGCGCTCGACCCCCAGCTCGTGGTCGAACAACCCGCTACGCTAGACGACATCGTCGGCCAAAGCTCGGCGCAACGCCTCTTCACGACTCGCGTCCTTTCGGCGTTCGCCGCGGTCGCCTTGGCGCTCGCGGCCGTCGGCCTGTTCGGCATCCTGTCCTACGTCGTCACGCTCCGCGGAAAAGAGATCGGCATCCGCATGGCACTCGGCGCCGGCCGCGGCACGATCCGCGCGATGGTGCTGCGCCAGGGACTCACACTCACCGTCATCGGCATCGCGGTCGGACTCTGCGGCGCCATGGGTCTGAGCAAAGTGATCGCGTCCCTGCTCTTCGGTACGAGCGCGCTCGATCCGCTGGTCCTCGCCGGCGCCGTGCTCTTCATGACCCTGGTCGCCGCGATCGCCGCCTGGTTCCCCGCCCGGCGCGCGACCGCGGTCGACCCGCGTACGGTGCTTCAGGGCGAATGAATCAGCGCTCGCTCCACACCGCCAGTTCGTTCCCGCTCGGGTCGGCGAAATGAAAGCGACGGCCCCCGGGAAATGAGAACGGCGGCTTGACGATCTTGCCACCCGCCGACCGCACTCGGCGCTCGGCATCCGCGAGATCCACTGCGTAGATCACGATCAGCGCCCCGCCGGCCGGCGCGGCACGCCCCTTCGCGAACCCGCCTGCCAGCCGCCCGTCCTCGAAGCTCGTGTAGTCCGGACCATAGTCCGTGAACTTCCATCCGAACGCGGTCACATAGAACTGCTTCGTGGCCGATATATCCGTCGCCGGCATCTCGATGTAGTCGATGCGATGGTCGTTCGCGGCGTTCGGGCCAGCCGATTCGGTACCGGATGCGGGAGGTGTCATGGGGCGGTTCGATGAGTGAGAGGAATACGAGGCGACGGTCAGAAGAATAGTGGCGACTGCTGCTGCTGATCGCACGGGCACGTACCGCCAGGGCGGTTCGTGTGAGAAACGCGTGGGACAACCGAAGTACCCGCGATTCTACCCGCCTGGATTCCCGGCGTCTTGAACAAATCGGACACCGGGGTTCCAAGCGCGGCTAGCGCTTGGAGGCATCCATGTAGCTCCGCGCCTCGGCGTGCGGCATGGCATCGGCCGCGAACCCAAATGTGCCCTGGTCCCGAACCTCGAGCGCCGCCCGAACGAACGCCCCGAGCGCCGCGCGCGCAAACGCCCCGCCGACGCTGATCCGCCGCACGCCGGCCGCTGCCAGCTCGCCGACGGTGTACGTCGCCCCCTTGAGCCCCATGACGACGTTCACGGGTTTCGATACCGACGCGCACACGGAGCGGATCGCGTCGAGACTCGGAAGCCCCGGCGCATAGAGCACGTCCGCCCCCGCCTGATCGAACGCCTGCAATCTGCGGATGGTGTCGCCGAGGTCGGGACGCCCATGCAGGAAGTTCTCGGCGCGCGCCGTCAGGACGACCTGCCGCTTGCGCGCCGTCTCGGCTGCCGCCGCGACTCGCTCTACCGCAAGCGCGAAGTCATAGATCGGCGCCGCCGCATCGCCCGTCGCATCTTCGATCGACCCGCCTGCGAGTCCAATATCGGCCGCGAGCCCGATCGTCTCCGCGCACCTGTCGGGCGACCGCCCGAACCCATCCTCGAGATCGGCCGACACCGGCAGATGCGTCGCCTCGGCGATCGCTCTGGCGTTCTCCAGCACTCCATCCCGGGTGAGCCCCGCCGACGAGTCGAGACGCCCCGCATCGAAGGCGTAGCCGGCACTCGTCGTCGCCAGCGCCTCGAAGCCCAGCGCGGTAAGAATGCGCGCGGTACCCGCGTTCCACGGGTTGGGGATGACGAACGCGCCCGCGCGCTCGTGGAGCGCACGAAAAACTTTGTATTTCTCCTCGCGTGACACGATGCTGTTCCCCGGCCGCCGGAGGGAGTTGGCAGTTACGGAGCGGTGTGCAGGTAGCGGTCCGGGATCGTCACGCCCGCGTGCTCATCGTCCCAGTAGATTGTCACGATATACCAGCGCTTGCCGTCGTTGAAGAGTTGGAAGCTGTTGATCCCTCGCGCGAATGGCTTGGCGTCGCCAGGTTCGTGCTTCGATTGGTACGCGCTGAATGCCTGGGTGACCGCGCCGAAGGTGTTCGATTCCCGGCCGATCTCGTTCTCGTAGAATGGATTCTTCGAGAAATAGTCTCCGGCCAGCGCCGCGAATTCATGCGGCGTCATCGGTTGGAGATGCGCTGGGCCCGTCGAGTCGCGGAGCGTGCGGATGAGCCGTGCACCCGGCGCGAACAACGAGTAGAAGCGGTTCCAGTCGCGTGCCCCGGCGGGGCCGGAGATCACGTCGTACGCGGCATGGATCACCGCGGTGATGGATCGGACATCCGCCGGCGCCGCTGGCGGAGCCCCCGAATCCCCGGCGGGAGTCCCCTGGGCGTTCGAGTCGTTGGCCACGACGAAAAATAGAGCGAACGAAACAGCCCCGGCCAGCTTCGCCCAGCGGTGGCCCGCGCCGCGGTGTGCTCTCGAGAAGGTCGTCATACCAGCAACCATGCGACCGCTCGGCCGCCTCCGCAAGGCGGCCCCACTCAATGGGACCGCGAACTCTCCCTCATCCCACTCGCATCGCGATGGCCGGATCCACCTTGGCTGCACGCCTCGCGGGTACCCAGCAGGCGAGCAGCGCGACCCCGAACAGACCCGCGACGACGGCGGCATATGTCACGGGATCGAGCGGCGCGATGCCGAACAGGAGCGCCGAGATACCCTTCGTGAGCGCGGCCGCCCCCGCGATGCCGGCGACCACACCAACGCTGGTCAGCGCCAGACCGCCTCCCAGAATGAGCTGCAGCACCTGCTGCGGCGACGCGCCGAGCGCCATGCGGATTCCCAGTTCACTCGTCCGCTGGCTCACGGCATACGAGATCACGCCGTAGATCCCGAGTACGGCGAGCACGAGCGCGATCGACGCGAAGGCGCCGAGGACCAGGACGTAGAACCGCGGCTCCGCCACGGAGGCATCGAGGGCGTGGCTCATGGTCGTGAGGTCGTAGAGGGCGATCGTGGGATCGATGTCGCGAACGATCGAACGGATCGCTGGGAAGAGGGTGGCCGCCGCCTGGGTCGTCCGCACGGTGACCGACACATGGAATGGCAGTGTGCTGAACGGGACATAGGTCCGGGGGCTGGCCGTGTCGGCCAGCGACTCGTCCTTTGTGTCCGCGACGATGCCCACGATCGCCCCGCGCGAGGTCGCCGTATCGGCCGCGGTCGCACCGGTGTCGTGGGTGATGCCGAGCACGATCCGCTGCCCGAGCGCGTTCTCACCGGGGAAGTACCGGTGCGCGAAGGCTTCGTTCACTACCACCACCGGCTGCCCGCTGCGGCGATCGTCGGCCTCGGCGAATGTCCGTCCCGACACGAGCCGAATGCCGAGCGCGTGAAAGTATCCGGACGATACTGGCAACAGCTCGGTATCCGGTTCCTTGCCGCGTTCGGCCTTCGGCCTGCCCTCGATGTCGAACGACGTGCTGATTTTGAAACTCATGATCGGTTCGAACGGACGGGCGTCGGAGATGCCCACGCTCTCCGTCCCCGGTAGTGCGCGAAGCCGGTCGGTCAGGGTGTTGGCCAGCGCATTGACTTGCGCATCCTTCGGATACCGCACGTCGTTGAGCGCGAGGTCGAACGCCGCCACCTGCTCTGGGTGGAATCCCGGATTGACGCCGGTCAGGCGGGCCAGGCTCCGGATCAAGAGCCCCGCTCCCACCAACAGAATGACTGCGAGTGCCATCTCCCCGACCACGAGCGCTCCGCGCGTGCGTGCGACTGTCGTCCGGGTCATGCCGCGCCCGGCCTCACGCAGCGGTGTGGATTCGGACCGCCCAGTCGCCTGCAGCGCGGGGATCAGTCCGAACGCCAACCCGGTGGTCAGCGCGATCCCCGCCGTCACGCCGAGCACTCGGACATTGACGACGATCTCATCGAGGCGCGGAAGCCCGTGCGGCCCGAAGGCGACGATCCCCTTGACTGCCCAGATGGCGATCGCGGCACCGAACACAAAACCGGCCGCCGAGAGGAGGATGCTCTCGATGAGGATCTGACGGACGATGCGCCAGCGGCTCGCGCCGAGGGCGGTGCGGACGGCGATTTCCGTCTCGCGTGCCGCGGCTCGGACCAGCAGCAGGTTCGCGACGTTGGCACACGCCATGAGCAGAACGAGGCCGACGCCGCCGAGCATGACGAGGAGCGCGTTGCGGGCCGGATCGACGATCTGCGCCTTGAGTGGGACGACCGACGCGCCGTAGCCCGTGTTCTGCTCCGGATACTGCTGTTCCAGGCGGCGCGCGATCTCGTTCAACTCTCGCCGCGCCACCCCCACATCGGTACCCGCGCGGAGCCGGCCAACCGCATACTCCTCCCGGAGCGACCGGCCGCCCGGTGTGGTCTCCCAGGAGGCGTAGACCAGTGGGATCCAGAAGTTGGGCGAGCCGGGATACCGGAATCCCGGCGGGGCGACGCCGACGACGGTATATGGCACGTCACGCAGCCGGACGGGGCGGCCGATGATGTGCGGGTCAGCGTGGTAGACGTCGCGCCACGTGGCGTCAGACAGGATCGTGATCTTGGGACTGCCGGGGACATCTTCCCCATGCGCGAAGGCGCGGCCGAGCTCCGGCTTGATGCCCAGCAGCGAGAAGAAGTCTGCGCCGACCGCATCCCACGTGAGGTGCAGCGTCGCACCCGCGTCCCGCTGTACGCTGATGCTGCTGACACCTCTCATCGAGACCAGGCCAACCAGCGTGTGGCTCTGCGCCCGGTAGTCGGCGAGGTCGAGCGGCGACGCATCGGAAATCTCGCCGCCGCGCCCGGTGGACCCGACCCGGACCAGTTGCTCCGGATGGGTGAAGGGCAGTGGCCGGATGAGAACCGCGTCGACGACGCTGTAGACAGTGGTCGTCGCGCCGATCGCCAGCCCGAGCGTCAGGACGGCGACGACGGTAAATCCGGGCGTGAGCGCGAGTTTCCGCGCCGCGTAGCGAAAATCGCTGAGGAGAGAGTCCATAGCGCGCGCCCGACGAAATAACCGTGCCCGGCGACGCACAGGTTGATGCGCGCTAGCGCCCCGCAACTAGGGATGCCGGCGCACCAGGTGTTCGCCTGCAGGACGCCCTGTCCGATTCCGGACAGGGGTCCGGACGCGAAAATCAGTCGCTCAATGGGCCCGCAAATCGGGCGGGATGGCGCTCGGGTCGAGATTGCCGTCCCAGGACACCGACGAGATCCACCACCGTTTCCCGTCGAAATAGAGCTGGTAGACGTTGACGCCTTGCGACACCAGCTTGTCGGACGACGCGAGCCTGCCCTCGTAGCTGCTGAACACGGTCGCGATGTTCCCGTAGCGGACGATCTTGTGCGCGACTTCGTGCTCGGTAAACCCGGTCTTCACGAATTGCGCGTCGGTGGCGTCCGTGTACTCCTGCTGCGACGGGGACCACGTCCTCACCGCGTGGGTCTTGGGATCCGTCGACGCGACGAAGGATCGCGCATTGGGATCGTACAGTGTGAGGTCGCGTGACCACTGCCGGGCGACTCCCACGCCGCCGGAGATGCACTCGTAGTCCGCTTTGACTATCGCCTCGATGCTCCCCACATCCTGCGGCTGCGGCGCGATCACTGGCACGGGGACGTGCGTCTTCGGCGCACCCTGTGCCCCCGCTCCCACCGTCGCCGCCGCCAGCAGCAGCATCGCGCAAGGTATCGATCGCCCGTTCGTCATTGGTCCCCCGTTTCGCGTTCGGGATACATGGCAATGTTGGTCGGCCAAGGCGCTTGGTCTACTCTCTACTCTCTGTGTTGCTACTCTCTGATTTTCGGTCGGCCCAGGCTCTTTCGTCTACTTTCTACTTTCTACTCTCTGTGTTGCTACTCTCTCACATGGCAGCCTTCGCGGCGAGCACCTGGACCACGGCGATGTTCTGAAGCAGATCCGGCGGAAGGCCGTGCCGCTGCTGAAGGTACGCAGGGCTGTTGTACGACACGGACACTCTGCCCGCCGCATCCTGGGCCACCAGCACCTTGAGCGGCAGATCGATCGCAATGCTGGGAGCCGCCAGCATGAGCGGTGTCCCGGCCTTCGGACTGCCGAAGATCAGCAGCTTGGTCGGCGGCATCGAGAGACCCGCCTTCGCGGCCTCCCCACTGTGGTCCACGAGCGCAAACAGGGTCACGCCCTTTGCCTGCAACAGACCCGTGAGCCGCGCCACTGTCTCATCGACCGAATGGTTGCTCGGAATGCTGGCGATGCCGTTGCTCGCAGCGACGACCCCGGTCGTTGCACCTGTTGTCGGAGCGCCTGCCATGGATGTCTCCGTCGTCTCGTGTAGCCGGATGTTGGTGGGAGTGCGAAATGATATGAGATAGATCGCCATCGCGATGCCCACGAGCGCCAGGAACACCGCCACGCCGGCGGCCAGCGTGGACGATCGGATGGCCGGCATGGACCCCTGATCCAGCTCGCGCACCAGCCGGGCGTGCTGCCACCCTGAACCGAGCGTGACCACCACGCCCGCCGCAATGAGCGCGACGCCGAACCAGAGCGAGAGCCCGTTTGGCGACCCCACCGCCGGCCCGTGCTCCACGACCTGCAGCTCGCGGATGAAAAGACCAAAGCGGGCGACTACGAACCCAAATCCCATCAGCGCGAGCCCGGTCCGGATCCACGCCAGCAAGGTACGTTCGGCCGCGAGGTAGTCGCTCAGCGACCCGCGAGTCGTTGCCACCGGACGATCCATCGGATGCCCCCTCGTGATTCCGGGACTCGGTACCCCTCGCTCAGTACCCCTCGGCACTCCCGTGCACGCGCGGATCGGCCATGCCCGCGATGCCCGTACTCGTGCGCATGATCGACGCACCGATCCCGATCGCGCCGAACGACGGCCCGACAGCCTGGCCCATCGCGCGGAGCGCGCCGACGACCGAGTCGCCCAACCCGTTCCGTTCGAAGATCAGCGTATCGGGGAGATGCTGGTGGTGCACGCGCGGCGCGCTCACCGCCGCGTTGATCGGCATCCCGAAGTCCGTCACGTTCGAGAGTACCTGGAAAACCGCGGTGATGATGTGGCCACCGCCGCTCGCGCCGGTCACGAGCATCGGCTTCCCGTCATGCCCCAATACGATCGTCGGGGTCATCGAGGAGAGCATCCGCTTGCCGGGCGCGATCGCGTTCGCGTCGCCCATGACCAGCCCCTCGCTGTTTGCTGTCCCGGGCTTGGCGGTGAAGTCGTCCATCTCGTTGTTGAGCAGAAACCCAGCGCCGGCTACTGTGGACGCCGATCCGAACCCGGAGTTGATCGTCGTCGTGAGTGCGACGGCATTGCCCTGGCCATCGACGACTGAGAAATGCGTCGTGTGCTTCCCTTCCGGGGGTGCTCCCGTCGGAAACGAGATTGCCGCCGATGGTGTCGCGCTGGCCGGCCGGATGCTCGCCGCGAGGCTGTCCGCGAACTCTGGCGACAGCAGCCGCTCCGACGGGATGCTGACGTACCCGGGATCGCCCAGGAAATGGTTCCGCACGGCGAAACCCCGCCGCATCGCCTCCGTGAGAAGATGCAGCTCGGCAGCCGAGTGCCACCCAAGAGAGTCCAGATGCCGGCTCGCGAGCATATGGGCCATGAGCGCGATGGTCATACCGCCGGAGGAAGGCGGCGGCATCGAGATGACGTGGTAACCGCGATAGTCGAACGTGACCGGCGTCCGCCACTTCGCCTGATAGGACTCGAGATCCGCGAGTGAGATGATGCCGTGCCCGCGACGCATCTCCGCCGTGATCGCCTGCGCCGTGGGCCCCGCATAGAAGCCCGACGGTCCTCTGGCCGCGATCCGCCGAAGCACCGCCGCGAGTTGCGGGTTGCGCCAGCGAGCACCGGGGCGGAGTGGATGGCCGCCCGGGAGGAAGAGCGCAGTGCTCGCGGGAAACTTCGACAAGCGCGCACTGTCGTAATACGTCGCGTTGGCGAAATCCGAGTCCGCAACGAACCCGCTGTCGGCGAGCAGAATCGCCGGCGCCAGTAACTCGGCCCACGGCCGCGACCCGAACCGCCGGTGCGCTTCCCAGAGCCCGGCGACCGACCCCGGCACCCCCGCGGCGAGATCGCCGGTCAGCGACCGGTCGTCAGGCTTTCCATCGGGACCGATGTACATGTCGCGCTTGGCCGCACCCGGCGCCCGCTCGCGGAAGTCGAGCGCGACCGGCGCGCTGTCCGCCATCTTCGCCACCATGAATCCGCCGCCGCCAATATTCCCGGCCTCCGGAAAAACGACGGAGAGCGCAAATGCCGTTGCCACCGCTGCGTCGATTGCATTCCCCCCTTTCCGCAGCACCTCGGCTCCCACGTGCGTCGCGAGCGGCGCGTCCGTGGCCACCATCCCGTGCGTGGCGATCACCGCCGGTGCGTCGATCGGGTGAGGCCACATGCCGGGAATCGCATCCGTGAATGCCTCCAGCGGCGACCGCGTCGCGGCCGCACGATCGGCTGACGATCCCGATTGGCAGCCCATGGCGATGGCCGCCGTCAGTACCAGAAGGGGCAGGTGGGCGCTCGGCCGTTCAACCATCATCAACTCCGAAGTCGGGGGGTCCGCCGTGGAAGCTGATTTCTTGCGGGGCCCTGCGCTAGCCATCCTGCGCTCCGCGTTCACGACTACTTCCAGTTGCCGTGGCCCGTGGTGGGGCGCACATTTCGGGACACGGATCGCATCCTCCGGAGGCGCACCATGCCGCACGTGTTGCTGTCGCGCCGGGCTTTCGTGGCTAGTGGTCTCGCCGCCGCGATCGGCGCCATGTTGGGCGCAACCCGATTCCGGCGTCCGGCCTGCGATCACGGCGCGGGCCGCTCCGATCACGGTCCGCACCCCACGCCCCGCCCTGGCATCGACGCATCGCACGTGCTCAAGGCCGAGCAATTGAAGGACGCCGCCTTGGCCATCCCCGCGTTCGATGAGGTGCGCCAGATCCCCGAGATCATCGACGGGATCCGGTGCCACTGTGGATGCGCCACGGATAAGAAACGATACTCGCTCCTGAGTTGCTACGAGGGAGACGGGATGGCCAAGGACTGCCACATCTGCCAGGGCCAGGCACGGATGGCATTCCGTCTCCACCAAGCGGGCAAGTCGTTGGCCGAGATCCGAGAGGCGATCGACGCGAAATACGATTGAGAGGCGAGCGAAGTGAAATTGAGAGGCGAGCGACGTGAAATACGATTGAGATCCGCTTGAAATCGGCCGCGCGACCAACTGTCCCTGGTAGGGGCCGGTCGCGACCGGCCCAGTAAAATCGTGGCTGCCGTCCCACCGAATCCGGTGGCCCACGCACCCGGAGCAGGAACTCGTAGTTCGGTTTTTTTCTACTTTCTACTCTCTGCTTTTCTACTCTCTGCTTTTCTACTCTCTGCTTTTCTACTCTCTGCTTTCTGCCCTGACGTCCGCTCCCATGCGAACCGCGAACTTCGCTTTCGCGCTGACTGCCGCACTAGCGATCGCATTGACCGGAGCCTCCACGCGCGCCGGAGCACAAACGCTCAACGCGAGCGAGCCGGCGACTGTGTCACAGGTCGTCGATGGCACCAAGGTCACTGTCGAGTACTCGCGACCCAGGGCACGCGGGCGTACGGGCCTGTTCGGCTCCGAAGTGACGTTCGGCCATGTGTGGACGCCGGGTGCGAATCAGTCGACGACGCTCGCGGTGAGTAAGGACGTCTCGATCAACGGGCATCCCGTGGCGAAGGGCAAGTATTCGGTCTGGATGGTCGTCGCGCCGGGTGATTGGGAGTTGGTGCTCGACCATGACACCACTCTGTACCACACGAATGGTCCGAGCCGCCGCCCCGGCCAAGTACGCTTCATGATTCCGAAAGAGCACCACCCTTTCACGGAAGTCCTGACCTGGTCGTTCCCGGTGGTGGGCACCAGCGGCATGGTACTCACGATGCAGTGGGACACCGTATCCGTGCCGCTCGCAATCAAGGTGACGCCGACCTTCACGACCGCTGTGCCGCCGGAGGCCGCCCAGCGCGTCGTCGGGACGTACCATTGGCATGACGCGCCCAGCGCCTCCGGAAATGGCGCGGCGCCGCCCGGTGATTCCGCCAGTCGCCATGCGTCGGCATTTACCGTCCGCTACACCGGACGGGAGCTGCACGCCACGCTCGATCCTCCGCTCTTCGGCGATCCCGCCTACGGCGAATACATATTGATCCGGAAGGCGGGCGATTTGTATAGTCTCGGACGGGTCGACCGCGGAGAGCTCATCGAGGTCATCGACTATGCCACGCTGCAGTTCTCACCGGCGAACGGCCGGCCGAAGTCGTTCGAGGTCCGCGGAACGGACGACGCCCTCTGGGCGAACGGAGCGATCGCGCCCTGACGCCCAGTAATACCGTGGTTGCCGTCCCACCGAAGCCGCTGGCCCACGCGCGACCGACTGACCTTGGTAGGGGCCGGTCGCGACCGGCCCAGTAATACCGTGGTTGCCGTTCCGCCCAGGCCAGTGGCCTACGCAGCGGGGGCCGTTCGGGAACCGTAGGTCGCCCTGTCGGGCAACGGCCCACACCCCACTAGCCCGCAACCCCGGTCTCGAGGCCCCGCGACCGACTGTCCCTGGCAAGGGCCGGTCGCGACCGGCCCAGTAATACCGTGGTTGCCGTCCCACCCAGGCCAGTGGCCTCCGCAGCGGGGGCCGTTCGAGAACCGTAGGTCGCCCTGTCGGGCAACGGCCCACACCTCCACTGGCCCGCAGCCCGGTCTCAAGGCCCCACGACCATCTGTCCCCAGCCGCACGACCGACTGTCCCTGGTAGGGGCCGGTCGCGACCGGCCCAGTAATACCGTGGTTGCCGTCCCACGCCAGCCGCCCGCACCGCCAGAAACGCTGCCATTCAGCGGTCTATTCGCGGCCGGCGCCCCGCGCCATTATTCGCACGACGCGCCCGAGATTGCTGAGCACAATCCGCGCGGTCGCGCCTCACGTTCTGATCACCCAATTCGAATGCAGGTCTGTGCCCACCATGACCTCTGATCCACGCGAACGCAGCGAGCTCGCCACGCCGGACGACGCATCGGCCCCGGCCCCGACCCAACGCCGCCGCTTCTTAGGCCAGTTAGTCGGCGGCGCCGCCGCCATCGCGGCGGGCGCGTGCACGAGAGCGGTCCCGGCACAGGCAGTCGCGCCAGCCCAGGCCTCGGCCGCCGACTCGGCGAACCACCTCGCGGGTGCCGCCCCGGCGACTGCCGCCCACCATTCGTGGGACCTCTCGTGGACCACCCGCGTCGCGAGTGCGGGCACCCACAAACAGGTCTTCGACTCGCCGGAGATCGCCGAAGGCACGGCGCTGCACCAGGCGCGCATGTTCTTTGTCAACTACAAGGAGATCTACAACTCGGCCGACGCCGACCTGGCTGCCGTAATCGTGGTCCGCCACGTCGCGATCCCCATGGTGCTCAACGACGCCGTGTGGGCCCACTACCCGTTCCTGGGTAAGAAGGTCACGAAGCTCAAAGACCCCACGACAAATGAATGGGCGCTCCGCAATCCGTTCCTCAACGCGAAGAAGGACGACAAGTACGCGCTCATCTGGCCGGATGCGGGCCTCGACACGCTGATCGGACGCGGCACGATCGTCCTCGCCTGCAACCTCGCACTCACCGGCTTCGCAGGCCGCATCGCCGCGAAGACACATCAGGCCGACGACGTCGTGACGAAGGAGCTGACCGACGGCCTCGTTCCCGGCGTCATGCTCGTGCCGTCAGGAATATTCGGCGTGATTCGAGCCGAGCAGGCCGGCTGCGCGTACATCCGCGCGACCTAGTTGGCGGCATCGGCAGATCTCACGTCTCACGCCAACGCCAACGCTCACGTTGCTGTACAACATCTGGCGCTGCCCGGCACACGCGAAGCAGCGCCAGCGAATCCGCGAAACAGTTCTGAGATCTACGCGTGCGCCGCCGCCGCCTTCGAATGCTTGCCCAACGCGCCCTTGATCTTCGCCAGATGATGGTAGCTGTGCCGGACGGCGTGATCCTCGAGCATGAATTGGCACGTGAGCGGCGCGTCCGCATTCAGTGAGAGCGGAGCAGCCGAGTCGAGTTGCGTGTCGCTGAGCGCGCGAATGGCCGCCGCAGCCGCCGCACTGTTCCGCTTGAGCAGCGCCAGCGCCTCTTCCTTCGTGATGCCGTCGAACTCCTTGGCATGGCCGGCATTCATCTTGGCAATGTCGTCCCAGCTCACACCCTGCACGGCCTCGCCCGCACCAAGCTTCTGCGCAAGCTGGATCTCGATCGGATACACGTTCGCCACGTGATGTACCACCACTCCGATCTTTCGGCCGTCCTTCGGAACCCGCGTCTGCCACTCGGCCGCCGATAGGCCGCCCGCGAAGGCGGCGAGTGCAGCCGCACCCGCTTCGAGACGCGCGGCAAGGGCTTCGCTACGCTTGCTCATGGCTGATCTCCACTGATCCAAAGGGTCACACGCGACACTGCGGCGAACGGAGACCTAATGTAAATGCCCCCTGCCGGGCACCACATGACCGCCGTCCCGATTTCCTGCTCGCCCGCAGCAGAATGTCTTGATGAGCTCGCGCAGCGCACCCGGACGCCCGGCTTGCGCCCCAAATCGCCGCGCACTATGCTGCTACCCTAAACGATTTATGCCAAAGCCAAAGGACCGCCCACCCGAGCTCGTCCAAGGCACCCTCGACATGCTGGTCCTCAAGGCATTGGCCCGCAGCACGCTACACGGCTACGCCGTCGCCGACTGGATCCGCGCGACGTCGCACGATGTCCTCCGCGTCCAGGAAGGCGCGCTCTACCCCGCCCTCCACCGCCTCGAGCTCCAGGGCATGCTCACCGCCGAATGGGCCGTCAGCGACAAAGGCCGCCGGGCCAAGTTCTACTCGCTCACCCCGGCGGGCCGGACCCACCTCGCCGCAGAAGCCGAGTCCTGGCACCACCTCGCAGGCGCGATCGCGCTCGTGATGCGCACCGCGTAATCACGCACATGCCCGCCGGCCTCCTGCACGACCTGCTCCTCCGCCTCCGAACGCTCGCACACCGCCGGCGTCTCGATGCGGACGCCGACGATGAGTTGGCGTTCCACCTCGAGATGCGCGCTTCGCAGATCTGCCTACTCTCCACTTTCTGTGTCGCTATTCTCTACTGTCGCCGCCACCGATGACCCGCATCGTCCCTGGCCCTGACATCGTGAAGCGAAGCTCGCAAGCCCCGTTGATATTCTTTGCCGCCGGAATCATTGGCCTCGGCGTCCTCGCCCTCGTGTTCGGCGATTTCGTGGAGGTGGGACAGACCGTCCCCGCGTGGATCCCCGGCCGAACGATTCTCGCCTACGCTTCGGGTGTCGTCATGGTGTTGGGCGGAATCGGCCTGCTGAGCGCACGCACCAGCGGGTTGTCCGTTCGGATCTTGCTGCCATTCCTCATCATCGGGTTTCTGGTGCAAGCCCCCACTCTGGTGGTGCCGCCCTTTGCCGAGGTCAGTTGGGAGAGCATCGGCGAGATCGCCCTGCTCGTGAGCGGAATGTGGGTTCTCTTCGCCACCCGGTCGGGGCTTGGACAGGGATCGCGGTTTGCATTCGCCATCGGTGAGAGAGGCCTCCGCATCGCCCGGATCACGTTCGGCCTATGGCTCATCCCCATCGGTATTTCACACTTTGCCTATCTCCAGAACACGGTGAGTCTGGTCCCGGCATGGCTCCCGTTCCGAAAGGGCTGGGCCTACCTGGGAGGCGCCGGACACATCGCCGCCGGCCTTGGTGTGCTGTTCTCTGTCGTGCCACGATTGGCGGCCGCGATGGAGGCGGGAATGCTGGCGGTCTTTACGGTGCTGGTCTGGCTCCCGAGGATCGCAGCCACTCCGATGGGAGGCCGTGGCTTGTGGACGGAGTTCGTCGTGTCCTGGACGATCACTGCGGCGGCATGGGTGATGGCCGACGGTTTTGCAGCGAGCGCCCCTTCCCCGGATCATCCCGTGTAGGCACCCTGTCGCCGGCAGGGTGTCTTGACTTTCGGCTTCGCTTGCCGCCGCACCAGGCTTCGATCGCCCCGCCGCGTAACGCCAGCATCGACGAGTGCGCGCACACGCGCTGCGCCGTGGCCGGAGGATCTGCGAATGACCACGCCATATTCACGCAACAAAGCAAGCGTTGTAGCGTTTCGCCGCCACAGTAATGATTGCTTCCGCCGCTTCACTTGGAAACCGTCCAATTCGGCCAAGTGACAGACAAGCACCAGGTGCGCTTCGGCGCCTGGGAATGACGCGGTCACCTGGCCAATCGCGCGTTATCCCGTCTCTCCTGACCCACAAATGCGCAAACTCCTGATCTTCGCGCTTTTCGCGACCAGGGCACTGGGGGCCCAGCCGACGACGCCTGAGATCACCACGGCAGACCTCGAATACCGCCTCAAGATCATAGCCGACGACTCGATGATGGGTCGCGAGTCGGGAAGCAAGGGCGATTTCATGGCCGCCGAATACATCGCGTCGGAGTTCAAGCGATTGGGGCTCGAACCCGCTGGCGAAGGCGGCACGTATTTCCAGACAGTGCCGTTCTGGAAGGCGGCAATCGACCCGGCCTCGCAGCTCACCGTTCGGGGCACTGTGCTCCACGTCGGGCGCGACTTCATCCCAGGAAGCGTACGCGCGCCCGCTCGCACGCTCGACGGTGTGCAGGTCCTGTATGGTGGCAACGCCGCGGACAGCTCCGGGTGGATCTCATCTACGCAGGCGGCGGGAAAGATCGTCCTGCTGGACGTTCCGCCCGGTACCGTGCTGCGGGGAGTGGCGCGTCTCCTGGCCCATTGGCGGGCGTCCGCGGCCGTCGCCGTGGTCACGCTCGACCAACTGGGCAGCGAAACAGTCGCCCGGTTGCGCGAAGGTGTACCGATCGCCGATTCGGCGCGCGACACGTCGGCGACACCGGTCCTCGTAGTCTCGCGACGCGCCGCCACAATCCTGCTCGGCGGAGCGCCATCAGCGCTCGCACCCGGAGCAGCCGGAGGCACGGTCAGCGGGCATTTTGATATCGCTCGGTCACCTGTGCCCTTCCCCGCGCGCAACGTCGTCGCCGTGCTACGCGGAAGCGACCCGCGACTCCGCGGTGAATACGTCTCGCTCACGGCGCACAACGACCACGTGGGGTTCGACCACAGTCCGGTCGATCACGACTCGCTGCGCGCGTTCAATCGGGTCATCCGGCCGATGGGCGCCGACTCGCCGGTTCGCGATCCGACGGCCGAGGAGTGGACGCGCATTCGCGCGATCCTCGACAGCGCGCGCCGCCTGCGTCCGCCGCGGCTCGATTCGATCCGCAACGGCGCGGACGATGACGGCTCCGGAACGGTCGCGATTCTCGAGATCGCCGAGAAGATGGCCCGTGGCGGCGCCCGCCCCAAACGCTCCATTTTGTTCGTCAGTCACACCGGCGAGGAAGCCGGATTGCTCGGCTCGAGCTGGTACACCGATCATCCGACGGTTCCCCTGGACTCGATCATTGGGGAGATCGATGAGGACATGGTCGGCCGCGGCAAGACGACGGATTTCCCGCGCGGTGGCAAGGGCGCAGGCGATCCCACGTATCTGGAAGTGGTCGGTGCCAAACGGCTATCAAGGCAGTTCGGCGCGGTGCTCGAGGCGGCGAACGCCAGGCAGCAAGTCCCGTTCGTATTCGATTACGAGTACGATGTTCCCGGACATCCGCTGCAGTACTACTGCCGGGCGGACCACTACAGCTACGCCAGGTACGGCATTCCGTCGGTAGCGTTGTCTCGCGGCGAGCACCTGGACTACCACCAGGTCACCGACGAGGTGCAGTACATCGATTTTCCGGATCTCGCGCGCGTGACGCGTATGGTGTACGACGCGGCAATCGCGTTGGCAAACCTCCCGGCGCGCCCCGCGCTCGATGCACCCAAGCAGCAAGACCCGCACGCGGCGTGCAGGCAATGAAAGCCCGAACGCGCGCCGTCCGCGTTCGCGCCGCCCCCTGCGGTGAAACGCAGCGGGGGCCGTTCGAGACCCGTAGGTCGCCCCCGTCGGGCAACGGCCCCTGACTCCCAGCGTCCGGCACGGATGCAGTTGGCATGGGTACTGCTGCTCGGGAAATCCGTGCACCGCCGATCCGGCCAACCCGCAACCACACTCAGCTGAGACGTCACCGTGCGCGCATACTCGGTTCAGCGCTTCGGCGATGCGCCCGCCATCGCCGACATCCCCATGCCCCAGGCTCCGGACGCCTACCTCATTCGGGTGACGTACGCGGGCGTGAATCCGGTCGACTACAAGTCCGTCGAAAGCCTGACCGCCAAATCGGCGTATCCGTACGTCGTGGGCGTCGACTTCGCCGGCGTCCTGGAGGAGCGCGTTTCTTCGAGCGAACGTGACCTGCATGCCGGAGACCGAGTGTTCGGGATCGCACGAACGCAGGGCACGTATGCCGAGTACACTGTCGTCCCGGTCGGCGCGCAGGGGAGCGCAGTCGCGCGGATTCCCGACGGCGTCGCCGACGACCAGGCGGCGGCGCTCCCGACCCCTGGGATCACAGCCCTCGGGTCCGTCGAGCTGAACGGTGTCGCGGCTGGACAATGGTTCGTCGTCATGGGCGCCACGGGCGGCGTGGGCGGGTACGCGGTGCAGATAGCCAAGGCGCGGGGCGCGCATGTCATCGCGACCGTGCGTGGCGATGCCGATGAGGCTCGGCGCCTCGGGGCGGAGGAAGTGTACGACAGCCAGACCACCGACGTCATCGCGGCCATCAAAGCCAAGCATCCGCAAGGGGTGGACGCGGTACTCGATCTCGTGAACGGGCCCGATGCCATCCGTCATGACGCCGACATGCTCAAAGCCGGTGGCCATCTCGTGTCAACCGTGGGCGCAGCGGACGCCGCGTGGTTCGCTGAGCGCCGCATAACGACGCACAACATCGCGTCACGCACGAATCCACTTGCATCGCGCGAGGGCCTCACTGAACTGGGGCGCCTCCTCGCAGCCGGCACGATCACCGCCCGCATTACGACTACCGAGCCGCTGGACGCTGCGGGCGCGCTGCTCGATCGCCTCCGCCACGGCGGCGTCCGAGGCAAAGCGGTCATTCGCACGTAATTGGTCTGGCCGCCTGACAGCCACCGCCGAGCGCGACGACGACAGCCAGATCGGGATTACGGGAAGCTGGCACGCCCATCGAGTGACATCGCTGCCCGCAGCAGAAGAGGCGGCCGCCTCACCAGCGTGCCCGTGCGATCGTGACCGCACGTCCGTCGGCGGCGATCACCGTCAGATCGCACGACGTGGTATCAATCTTCCTCGACCGGATCTTGAACGACGTTCCGCCGATCAGCGGCGATACGTGACGGAATGCAAAGTGGATCAGCGGCGCATGCGCGTGCGCCTGAGCCAACCGCATCAACAGCGTGGATTGGAGCGGGCCCTGCACCACGATGCCGGGGTATCCTTCAGTGTTCCTCGCGTAGTCACCGTCATAGTGAATGCGGTGGCTGTTGAAGGTGATTGCCGAGTAGCGGAACAGGAGCGTCGGGGTAGCCGCGACGACCTCGATGCGATCGCCGGGAAGATCCGCGTCCGCTTGGTCACCGAGCGGAGTGGTGCCATCCGAGGGGAGGCGATACGCTATGTCTTGTCGCTCACTGATCGACACCCCGCGGCTCGTCTCGTAGTCGTGCCGGATCACGACGAAAGACAGCGCACCGGTGCGCCCCTCCGTTACGCGCACGTCCTGGATCGTCGAGCGCCGGCTCACCCGATCGTGCAACCGGAGCGGATCATGGATCGCCAACTCGCCGCCGGCCCAGACGCGCCGGGCAGAGGAGATCGGAGGCACGAGCACGCCACGAAGCGGATGCCCATCCGGCCCCAGTCCGTCGTTGTCAATTGCTGGCACCGCCAGGCACCAGTGCAGTCCGAGCGGAGCCACGTCCGCATCGTCGTTGGGTTCCTGCCGTCCGACTACCGCGACGAACCGGTCACGGAGCGTCTCCGTGATCGTGTCCATATGCACGTCCGACGACCCGATCCAGCTCTTCCAGTCATTCACAGTCTCAATACGACCGCGGAAGGCCGAGCACGTGCTCGGCCAGATAGGACAGGATCAGGTTGGTCGAGACCGGCGCGACCTGGTACAGCCGCGTCTCTCGAAACTTCCGCTCGACGTCGTACTCTTCGGCGAAACCGAAGCCGCCAAACGTCTGGATACAGACGTTGGCCGCATCCCATGCCGCGTCGGCCGCGAGCAGCTTCGCCATGTTCGCTTCCGCTCCCGCATCGGCACCGGTATCGAACAGCTCCGCGGCCTGGTTCACCATGAGCGCCGCCGCGCACGTGCTGGCATACACCTTCGCGAGAGGAAATTGGACCCCTTGGTTCTGTCCGATCGGCCGGCCGAAGACATGCCGTTCGTTCGCATAGTCGGTGGCCTTCCGGATGAACCATTTCGCGTCCCCGATGCACTCGGAAGCGATGAGAATGCGCTCGGCGTTCATGCCGGAGACGATGTACCGGAACCCCTGTCCCTCCTCGCCGATGCGGTTGGCCGCCGGCACTCTGACGTTGTCGAAGAACACCGCGGTCGTCGAGTGGTTCATCATCGTGCGAATCGGCCGGATCTCCAGACCCGCCGCGCGCGCGTCACGCATGTCCACGAGCAATACCGAGAGCCCACTCATTCGGGTCGTGACCTGCGCTTTCGGCGTCGTCCGGACCAACACGATCATGAGGTCGGAGTACTCCGCCCGGCTGGTCCAGATCTTCTGGCCGTTGATGACGTAATCATGCCCATCGCGCATCGCCACGGTCTCGATCGCGCTGGTGTCGGTGCCGCTCGTCGGCTCGGTGACGGCGAACGCCTGCAGGCGCAGCGCCCCGGAGGCGATGGCCGGCAGGTACCTCGCCTTTTGCTCGGCGCTGCCATGGCGGAGGAGCGTGCCCATGACATACATCTGCGCGTGACATGCGGCGCCGTTGCAGCCCTGTAGATGAATCTCCTCGAGGATCGCCGATGCGGCCGCGAGAGGGAGTCCGGCGCCGCCGTACTCTTGGGGGATCAGCGCCGCGAGATAGCCCGCCTCGGTCAGCGCCGCCACGAACTCCACCGGGTACCCTCTGCTGCGATCGAGCGCGCGCCAGTACTCCCCCGGAAACCGGGCGCAGAGTGCCGCGACTGCCTCGCGAATCGCCAGAATGGTCATCAACAATCGCCTGGACGCTGGTGCCGGCCACCACGAACGCAGATCGGGCGCGCGGATCAATATATCGCGGCTACATCAGTATTCTCCAACGCGCTCGCGGGCCCAGTGGCGACGATCAACAATGGCGATCAACGCGCCGTGGCTGGCATGGCGCGCGCCGCGTCCGCGCTACGCAGGATCACCGCGGCCGAGCGGTCGATATCCTCTTCTGTCGTCGCCCAGTTCACCACGGAGAAGCGCATCACGTGCATACCGTGCCAATCCGACCCGCCTAGCCAGCACGTGCCGTCCTGCTGCACACGCCGAATGATGTCGGCCGTGTAGGTATCGGCGTCGCCGCCATCGGGAGGCTCGAACCGCACCAGCACCTGGTTCAGGACGACATCGTTCAGGACGCGCACGCGGCCATCACCCGCGAGCCGGTCCGCCATGCGCCGCGCCAGCGCGCAGCAACGGTCGACGAGTTGCTCGACCCCCTCGCGGCCCAGTGATCGGAGCGCCGCGTATACCGTGAATCCGCGCGCCCGCCGCGAGGATTCTGGCACGAAATGGTGATTGGAGCGGCCTTCCCCGGCACGGCGCGCGTAGTAGGAGGCCTCGAGGGTCATCGCCGCACGATGCGCATCCGGGTGCCGCGTGAACGCGCACCCACAGTCGTATGGGACGTTGAGCCACTTGTGCGCATCGACCGACAGCGAGTCCGCCTGCTCGACGCCGTCGCACAGATGCCGATGCCGGCGAGACGCCGCGGCCCAGGCGCCGAACGCGCCGTCGACGTGGAGCCATCCGTTCGCGTCGTGCACCAGCGGCACGATGTCGGGGAGCGGGTCGAACGCTCCCGTGTTCACACTCCCCGCCTGGGCGCAGACGACGAGTGGAGGCCCCACATCCCGCAGCGCCCGAGCCAGCGCGTCCGCCCGCATGCGACCGTTCTGGTCGGTCGCCACGCGGGTGACCCGCGTGCGGCCCAGGCCCAGCATCTGCAGAGAGGCGAAGATCGTCGCGTGGGATTCCTCGCTGGCAATGACCGTGAGCGGCGGCGCGCCGAAGAGACCGAGTGCTTCGGCATCCCAGCCAGTTTTCGCCAGCTCGGCGTGTCTCGCGGCGGCCAGGCACGTGAAGTTCGCCATGGTCGCCCCGGTCACGAGCCCGAGGCTCACATCGGGCGCGAGACCGAGGAGATCGGCGAGCCAACGCCGGACGACCTCCTCGGTGGCCGCGGCCGCCGGCGACGTCGCGAACGAGAAGGCATGCTGATCCCACGACGCCGTGAGCCAGTCGGCAGCCACGGCGACGGGGAGCGCACCGCCGTTGACGAACCCGAACCACCGCGGCCCGGCCGTGGCGACCAATCCCGGCTCGGCGTCGCGCGCCATCTGCTCGATGACCCGGATAGGATCGCGCGGCGAGGTTTGGAGTGGCCCGCCAAGCGTGTCGACCAGCGTGTGGTAGTCCGCCTCTGACCCGACGAAACGCTCGGGGAGCGTCGCCATGTACCGTTCACCGATCTCGTGCGCGCGCTGGAGCAGCGCACTCGGCGCAAGTGGAAGACACATCACGGTCGCCGACACGGGGCACACACGACTGAATTCGGCTGTCGCGCGAATCGCGTCCGGTACGCTGTCCCTGGCCCGAGTGGTAAACCCGATCGTCTGGAAGTAGCGCTCCGCGGTCGTGGTCAACAGATACAACGCCCGCAAGCCGAGCGCCGACGCATCACTGGTGAGCCGTTCAACGAGTCGTCGCGCGACACCCCGGCCGCGCCACGCTGGGGCGACCGCCGTCGACCGGAGTAGCCCGTACGTACCGGCCGCTTCGACACCCGCAACGCCGACGATCCGGCCGTCGGCGTACGCCACGACGAACCCAGCTAGCGCATCGCCAACCCCGTCGGCCGGGAGGTTGCTCTCGGTGAGGAGTGCGTGTATCGCCACCAGATCCGTGCCGGCAGCCTGCCGAATGTCGACGTTCATATCACCGAGCTCTCCGCGATCGATGCGCGGGTTTGAGTAAGGCGGAGACGCCCGCTCAGCGCCAACTGGCGTTCCAGCGTCACCCAGGCTTGATGTCTGCCAACTCGCGCACGAGGTCCCGCGTGCGAACGATCCTGGCGAATCGGTCGCGCAGGGCGTAGCACGTGCGCATCCCGGGTAGATCCGTACTCCTGAAGCAGTTGCGCGTCGCCTTGACGATTACGGGTTCGTCGGGACGCGGCGAGAGAAACTCCATCAATCTAAAATGCGGACGCCGTCCGGAACAAACCGCAGGTCGTATGACGCGGTCGCCGCGCTAGAGCTCGAATGGTCCCTCCATGCGCGTTGGCCAGCGTGGCGCAGGTGGAATCGAAGCGTCTGCAGGCGGATTTGCAGCGCATACATTAGAGGAGAGGTCATCGCCGCTGGCTGTTGGGAACACGATTCAGCGCTCCGCCACAACGGATCTCGCTCCCGTCGAGATCGGGATCAACCGGAGGGTCTCCATGCTTCGCCTCGCTCGGCAACGCGCCATCCCGCTCGTACTCACTGTCGCTGCCGGATGTGGTCTCGCCGGCCTGGTGCTCGCGATCACTGGCGCGGCGAGCCCACGGGTTCCTGCTGCGGCCACGGTCGTGGAATACCCGCTCCCGCGCCCCAACGTCTTCCCTCATGACCCGGCCGTCGGACTTGATGGGTCCGTGTGGTATTCGGATCAGGTCAACAGCTACATCGGGCGGCTCGACCCGGCCACCGGCAAGGTCACGGATTTCGCGACGCCGACGCCGAAGTCGGGGCCACACGGGATCATCGTCGCGCCCACGGGCGGCATCTGGTATACAGCCAACGCGGCCGGCCGCATCGGCCGCCTCGATCCGGCGACCGGCCGCATCCGCGAGATCGTGCTTCCCGCCGCAGCTCGCGATCCCCACACGCCGCTCCTCGTCGGCGCGAAGCTGTGGTTCACCGTCCAGCAGGCCGATCTCTACGGCGTCCTCGATACGGTCACCGGGCATGCAACCATCTATCACGTGCCGACGCCGAGGGCATTGCCGTACGGAATCGTCAGTGCGCCCGATGGCACGATCTGGATCGCGCTGTTCGGCACCAATGCGCTCGGCCATGTCGATCCGGCCACCGGCGCGCTGCGTGAGGTACGGCTGCCGGACGCGGGTGCGCGGCCGCGACGACTGGCAGTCGATGCCCAGGGCCGGGTATGGTATTCCGATTACGCCCGCGGGAAGCTCGGGATGTACGATCCGCCGTCTGGGAAGGTGACCGACTATCCCTGTCCCGACGGGGATCGCGCCGCCCCCTACGCCATCGCGATCACGCCCGACGGCCGGATCTGGTACGACGAGTCGGGCAACAGCCGAGTCGTGGCGTTCGACCCCCGCACGACGAAGACAGAGTCGTACGATCTGCCGACCAAGGGTGCCGTCGTCCGCAACATGTCACTCGACACGTTGCGCGGCCGATTGTGGCTCGCGCTCAGTGGGACCGGCCGGCTCGGTCGCATTGACTACGCGGCGGAGAAGGTCGCATCCGGGCAAGGTTCGTAGCCGTCGCCTCGCTCAACGGTTGACCCGGTTCGCCCGCAGTTGCGACACGCTGGCGCTCAACGCCGCGATCCTGGAGCGCGCCAGGCGCGACTTTCCGGTCGAGCCGGTCCGCACGCTCGATGGGCTTCACCTGGCGACACTGAAGATGTGGGATGACACCGTGGGCCCGGTCTCCGTTCTCTCAACGGACAGCCGCATCCGCGCCAGCGCCGCTGCATGGGGACTGAGCCTCGTACCCGCCTGAAGCGGGCGAAAACCTGCAAGCGCATTGCGCTTTTTGCCGAGGCATTCGGCTTCGAGGCCGCCCTGATCTCTGGATCACGCCGTTGGCGGCTCGGCAAGCGATTCTACGATCACGAACATGCCTGCCTTTCGGTCGAGCCTCCGCATTTGCTTCGCAGGAGGCGACACTGAATAGTAGGTGAGTCCTATCCCGGCGGCCGGCAGCCACCGCTGCCGGGAGGCCGCCTACGCTGAGTCCAATCACCTGGAGGATCTCGCCATGCCCCGCGTCATTATCACGCACCCGGTCGGCAACATGGATACCTGGCTCGCCGGCGGAGACGAGCGCAAAGAGCTATTCAAGACATTCTCCAGCTCCTACCGCGTCTACCGCCACGCCAAAGAGAACAAGTTCGCCATCGTTTGGGAGAACGTTGACATGAAGAAGTTCGAGGCCGTGCTGAAGGACCCCAACACGGACAAAGCGAAGGCGAGACACACGGTCCGCGAGCCCGGTGAGATCTATGTCGAGATCGAAGGGGCCGGCTGAGGACGAGAAATCGAAGCGACCTATCCGGCGAGAGGCGGCCTTCTTCGGACACGTGTCAGCGGGCATCCGCATCGATGTCCGCTGGGTTCCTGCGAAGGCCCCCCTCGTACGGCCAGTCCGTCCCGCGAGGCTGGACGAACTCGCGCCCCTGACGATATTGCCGTCATGATTCGCCTCCTCTTGTGCACGCTCGCACTGGCACAGCCGCTCGCCGCTCAGCCGGAGCTGATGGCCGCACGCGGCCTCATCCACGCCGTCCCTGGGGACCTTCCGACCGCGATCGGGTATCTCAACGTCGCCGAGTGGTCGTGGCCGCTCTCCTTCGCCGTCGAGAACGCGCCGAAAACGACAGTGTCGTCGCCGACGCCCGTGTTCCAGATCCGCTTTGCGCACGGGTGGATCATGGCCGACGCGGCGATGGACCGCGAGATCGCAGCCGCAGCAGGTGACTCGAGCCAGTTTTTCGATGACCGGTACACCCGCGCGATCACGGCCCTGCGGGGCGCCAATCTCATTGTGGTCACGCACGAGCATTACGACCACATCGGCACGGTGGGCCACTCAGCCTTCGCCGACGAGCTGGCGCCGAAGACGATGCTCACCCGAGCGCAGGTGGAGTCACTGCTCCACAATCCGCAGATGACGAAAACGCCGTTCGACTCGGCCCGCGCGGGGCGCTACATCGTCGTCGACTACGACCGCGAATTGCCGATCGCTCCGGGCGTCGTGCTCATCAAGGCGCCGGGACACACGCCGGGATCACAGGTGGTGTACGTCAAGCTCGCGTCGGGCCGTGAGGTGATCCTCTCGGGCGATGTCGCGTTTCATCACCTCGGGATCGAGACCGAGAAAGAGAAGCCCGATTCGGCGAGCCGGCACATGGCCGAGGACCGGGCGGCGATCGCCGGCGAACTCGCCTGGCTCCATCAGGCCGAGCGAGCCGGTGTGAGCGTCGTCGTCAGTCACGACGGGGAGCAGCTCGAGACATTCGCCCGCCAAGGCATCCTGAGCCAAGGGTTAGTCGCGCGATAGCACGAGCGGAATTAGGGAATCGCGATCAGCAGACCGCCGCTCACACCAAGCGATTGTTCATGCCCCCGCGCAAAATCGTAGCCATAGCTCGGTTCGAGGTACAAGCCGAACCGATGCTTCGAGGACGGCCAGAACATGAAATCGAGGACCGTCTCGCCAGCAACTGAGTTCGTAGTCGAACCGTGAGCAATCGTATGCGCCCATTCTGGCCCGGCACCGAACATGAACTCGGCGTTGTTGGACAACGTCCAAGGCTTTTTGAAGAGCAGATCGATGTCCCATTCGGTCGCGTCATGACCGAAAAGAGGCGTCACGCCAGCCTCCAGCTCGAGCCAGTGCTCGATCGGCGTGACTTCAACGGCGGCCGTAGGCCCGACACTCTGCCCGCCGCCCTTGAGACTTTGTTGACCCGCGGCTCCCAACTCAACCACTGCAGAAGGCTCTTTATCTTCGGTTTGACCGAAAGCTGTTCGGCCGGCCGATGGCAGGGCGAGCACCACGCCCGCAGTGAGCCGTACCACGGTCCGTAACGACATTCTGCAGAAGATCCCGGGCCCGCGTGACCTCAGCACGTCACGGCTTCGGCGCCTCCAATCCCCTCACAACCCTCGCCAGCGCACGCACGCGCGGGGCGTCACTTGCAGTCTTGGCGTCGCGGTCAAGCTCCGTCGCGAGCCGCTGGAGCGTTGCGGTACGCGCGGTTCCCTTCGCCTGCTCCGCGGCCTGCAACGTACTGGCGATGGCCGTGGTCCGCGCTTCCGGCAACCCGCTGTCCCGCACCAACTGGTCGAGATACGCGCGCGCCACCGGGAAGGCCGCCGGCCACACCAGCTTGGGCTGCTCCTGGACGTTGAGCTCGCGGAATCGCACGAGGTTCGCGGCATCGATCTCGTTCTGCGTGAGGTCGGGCGTCGGCGTCAGCTTCAAGACATCGAGCCCGCGTGCGATCTCCGAGCCGTACACGTAGCCATTGTAGTAGTACGTCGACCAGAAGCCGCCGAGCGCCAGCTTCGTCGAATCGATCGGCCCACGATCGAAGTAGGCGATCTCCTTGGGGTGGGCAGGATCCGTAATGTCCACGACCGATGCGCCGCCCTGGTACCAGGCCTGCACGATGATGTCGCGGCCGGGAACCGGCACCAAGCTCCCATTGTGGGCGACGCAATTCTCGGTTGATGTCTGCGCCGCGGGCATCTTGAAATACCCGACGTGGGTCAGTGCGTTGTGATCATTGGTGAAGATGGCGTCCGCGCCCCAGTCGATCGGATCGGTCGCCCGGCACTTCGCCTGCGTGCCGCCACCCCACTCGTCGGTAAAGATCATCTTCGATGCGTCGTTGCTGAACGTCGCCGAATGCCAGAACGCGAAGTTCGAGTCGGAGACGGCCTGCAGCCGTACCGGGTGCACGGGATCCTTGATGTTGAGCAGCAGCCCGTAGCCCGCGCACGCACCACCGGCCAGGCCCGCCGCCGGGTACACGGTGATGTCGTGACACTGCGACGGCCCGGACGGGTGGTAGGCTTCGGGCGGGAGCTGAAGCGCGACACCTGCCTGCCGGAGCGAGTCGGCGTAGGGCGCCATCTTCAGGCTGTCGCCATGTTGCAGGAACAACAACGAGAACAGATGCGCGATGCGCGCCGTGTCGGCTGCCGATGCGGTGCCGGGCACCTGCGACAGATACCGGCGCGGCACGCGCAGCACCGCCCCGTTGGCCGTGTCGGCCGGCGAAAGGCCGTGCGTCGGAGCGGCCGCCAGGTCGTTGAAGATGCGCGCCGAGCTGACGATGCGGGCCGATGCGAGGTTCGCCAGCGGCACGCGAATGACTTCGATCCGGAACATCGCGCTGCTCGGATCGTTCACCCCAGTCCCGACGCAGCCCGCCATCTCGCTGCTCGACCGCACGCGCGCCAAGCCCGATACGTACACGTAGACGACGCCTTTGTCCGTCGGATCGGGCACGAGCGTATGCGTGTGCGAGCCCCGACAGGTCTGAATGTCCGCGACCTGCTTGGGATTCTTCGGATCGGAAACGTTGAAAATACGAATGCCCACCATGCGATCGCTGCTCACACTGTCCTTCACGCCCTGGGCGCTGCAGTCCAACCGGCTCCCGGTGTTCTCGGCCGACACGAACAAGAGATGGCCGTCGATCGAGACATCGCCCTGCTCCGTGAAACAGACCTCGGCGTGTGCCAGCGTCGGGTTCGCCGGGTCGGCGATATCCCAGATCTGGAACCCGCTGAAATTTCCTTGATAGAGATAGCGGCCACCGAACGCCATGTCCGAGTTCGCGTAGACGAGCCCTCCGGGCGTATCGGGATGGAACACGTCCGGCTTGTTGCGGTGCGCGACGAGTTCCATGCCCTTCGCGGCAATGCCGGCATCGTACAGACCGGCCTTGAGGTGGGCGCGTGGGTCGGCGGTATCCGACTGGGCGAGGGCAGCCGAGGCGAATGCCAGCGGCGCGAGGACGAGGAAGAGAGTGGCGTGGCGCGGCATCATGTGGGATGGGTGGAATTGAGCGTGTTCAACATGGCCTGCATACGTGCGATTTCGACCCGCTGTCCGGCGTCGACGTCGGTGGCGAGACCGAAGAGATCCGATTGCTGTCCGCCACGGGGCGTCGCGAACAGATCGGCCACCATGGCAATGGCGCCTCGGTGGTGCGTGATCATCCCGGTGAGATAAAGGCGGTCCCAGGTGGTGTCCCGGGCGGCATCGAGGCGTCGCATGTCGTCGGCCGAGAGCATGCCCGGCATCATCATCATGGGGCCCGTCCCCATGTCCATGCCCGGCATGTGCATCGGGCTCGTGTCCCGGATCGGGCCGGACTCGGGCGACGCCGTGTGCAGGGGATCCGGCGCACTGAGGCCGCGCTGCTTGAGCCACTGCTGCATGACCGCGATCTCGTCGCGCTGCGAGAGCGCGATGCGCTTGCACAGGATCACGAGGTCGGGCCGCGCCCCATGCGTCGCGGCCCAGTCGGACATCACGATGGCCTGGGCATGATGCATGATCATGCCCTGCATGAAGCGAACGTCCGCGTCGGTATAGTCGCGCGCCGCGGGTGTCGTGGTCTGGGCGCGGGCGACGCCAGACAACCCGATCAGCGCGACGGTCGCCACGACTACCCGATTCAATGATTGACCCATGGTCACCCATGAAAACGGGCCGTTCCCACGAACCGTTGAGAATCCCGCATATTCACGCATCGGGGGCAAAGGCTGAGACCGGTTGCCCGCAGTCAACTGTAGCAAACGGCCCGGTGATTTATCGAGTCCGCTAACTTCTCCGCCTCGTCGCGGCTGAACGGGCCAATGAGAAAACCCTTCCCGGTAATGGGATCAAGGATCTTCGGAGAGCAGACACGTTCCTGCTGGATTGCGCCGCTGTGCCAGCTACAATGCTGACTTCCATAGTCGGGCAAGCCGGAACCACAGACGCTCGTGTCTGTGCGTGCAGCATGCAAGAGGCAATCGGCACCAGTAACAACGCAAGCATCCTCCTCATTCCTCCCCCAAACACCTCGCCTCCCCTTGGCCCGGTGTCGCATTTTGGCGAGCGATGAGTTTTGATGGCGCCAGCCGTCATACTCCCATGCATACCATTCTTCTCTCTCGCCGCGCGGCGGCCGCCATCGTGATCACACTTGCGGCCGGCGCGACCCCCGACCCAGCCATGCGTCCGGTCGAAGAATACCTGATGCCGCGGGACGCCGAGATCGCGCTCGCCCGGACCGCGGCTCCGTACGCGATCTCGCGGGACGCGACCATCTTGGTCCTCAGCCGGCGCGGATACGAGACTGCCGTCGATGGTACCAATGGTTTTGTCTGCTTTGTCGAACGTGGTTGGATCGGCCCCTTCGACCTGCCCGAGATGTGGAATCCCAGGATTCGAGGACCGGATTGCCTCAACCCGCAGGCCGCGCGCAGCGTGCTACCGTTCATCGAGAAGAAGACGGCGCTGTTCCTGGCCGGCCGGTCCAAAGCAGAGGTCATTGCCGCGGTCAAGGCCGCTCTCGCAAACGGAGAGTTGCCCGGGCAACTCGAGGCCGGAGCCATGAGCTACATGATGTCGCGATCGGCGTACCTGTATGATGAGGGCGACCACAATGGATCACACCTCATGTTCTATACGCCGATTGTGCGCGCGGAGGATTGGGGCACCGGCGTCGAGCATTCGCCGGTCGTGGCAGCCGTATCGTACTGGTTCATGTCCAAACACCCGGAGCCTGTCAGTTTTCCTCCCATCATGGTCTTCGCCATCCCTCTAGCAACGTGGTCGGATGGGTCGCCAGCCCAGCACTGACTTCGCCACCCTGTTCGAGCGTCACCGGCGCGAACTGCACGTGCATTGCTACCGCATGCTCGGCTCCCTCGACGATGCGGAAGATCTCGTCCAGGAGACCTTCCTCAAGGCTTGGCGGAAACGGCAGACGAGCCGTGGACCGGCGACGATCCGCGCCTGGCTCTATCGCATTGCGACGAACGCGTGCTTGGACGCGCTCGAGCGCCAGCCGCGCCGCGTCATGCCCTGGCAGCTCGGGCCGCCGATGGCCGGCGGCACGGACCCAGGGCCGCCGGCCGACCTGCCGTGGCTCCAGCCGTATCCGGACCGGCTGCTCGACGCGGACGCGCTCGTGGTGGCGAGAGAGACGATCGAGATCGCATTCCTCGCCGCGATGCAGTTGTTGCCCCCACGGCAGCGGGCCGTGCTCATCTTGTGCGACGTCCTGGATTGGTCAGCGCGCGAGGCGGCCAAGAGTCTCGATACGACGATCGCGGGGGTGAACGGCGCGCTCCAGCGCGCCCGGGCAACCATGCGAGCACACCATCGCGCGCCGCGAAGCGTCACCACGACGGCCTGCAGTTCCGAGGAACGCGACGTACTGGACCGGTTTATCGCGGCATTCGAACGCTCGGATTGCGCTGCGATCGCGGCACTTCTGAGCGAGAACGCACAGGCCACGATGCCGCCCATTCCCGCCTGGCACGGCTGCCGCGACATCATCGTCGCCACGCTCCGCGCGGCGCTCGAGCCCCGGTCGCCCACGTTTGTCGGTCACATGCGCAAGGTGGCGATCGTGGGGGCGAACCGGCAGCCGGCGTGCGCCCTCTACCTCAGCACCCCCGCGAACCCTGTCCATCGTGCGCACGGGATCGAGCTGCTGCGGATCGAGGGCGGCAAGGTCGTCGAGATCACCGCTTTCCTCGACGCAACGCTCTTTCCGGCATTCGGGCTCCCGGCGACCGACGGTTGAGTCGGACGTGCAGATCATCACTACGTACGAAGCCTACCGGTAGCCCGGAGAGCGATAATGGCGGCCAAAGCGAAGCAGGCGAAATTCGCTGAGCCTATCGAGATACAGCCGAGCACTGTTGAATTCGTCGGTGCGATTACGTGACTGGCCGGCTTGGCATTATCTGGCACGGGTGAAGGAGGTGATCAAGAGCATTCCGTTGATCGACGGATCAGTCGGTGACCTCACCCCGTTCATCGTCCGGTAGCCGCCCTGCGCCCCGATCTGCCGGGCGGATTGCATGGCTTTGCCGGCCACAGTGCCGACTTCCATAGTCGGGCAGGCCGGAGTTACAGACGGGGCGTCGCGAACGCCGGTACTGTAGAGACCGCTTGCCCTCGGATCCTCTACGCCGGGAAGCCGCGTCGCGTTGATGTGACGTGATCAGCCTCCAAACAGGTAACCTGCTCACGCAACCGCAGGTGAATTGGCAAATACCCCTCGCCACCCATGTAGCGATGTGGCACGTCGTCTGCTTGTGCCGCTATCCAGACGCGGGACGCGGCCTCGAGAGCGGCGACGCCCGCCTTGAACGCGCCAACAATCACGCAGGGTTCTTTCGCCGTCAACGCCACGTTACGATTTCACACGGCTCAACCACGAATGCAGTCGATGCCGAGGCTTGGTCATCGCGATTCGCTAGGCGAAGTCAATGCAATGTCGATGCAAACCGCTGGCTGAGATGCCGGCACCCTAGTGGAGGAGTGTAGCCATTCGCTCTGACATCGTGCCGGGAGCCCGTTTCCCTGACTACGAGCTCCCCGATCACACGGACACCCCGCGCAAGCTCAGCGCGCTACAGGGCGACGACCCGCTGATCCTCACGCTCGCGCGCGGCCATTATTGCCCGAAGGAGCACCAGCAGCATCTGGAGCTCGCCGCGTTCTATCCGAAGATCGCCGCGGCGTATACGCAGATCGTCACGATCGCCACGGACGACCACCACACGCTCCAGGAATTCCGCGCGTCGGTCGGCGCGCAGTGGACCTTCCTCGCCGACGTCGAACGGACTATCCAGAAGGACCTGGATATCCAGGAGTACACGGATCCCGCCAACAACCCAATGATTCCACACACGCTTGTGTTGAAACCGGGCCTCGTGATCTACAGCATCTACAACGGCTACTGGTTCTGGGGCCGCCCGTCGGTTGCCAATCTTTGGGACGACTTGCGGGCCGTCACGCGCGAGATCCGCCCGGACTGGGATCTGAGCGTGCCTGGACTCCGTGAGGCATGGAACGCAGGCGACCTGTCGCGTTTCCACGGATGGGACAAGAAGACCAAACCGAAAGCACACTCGCAAAGACGGAAGGGCTAGCGGCGGCGCGTTGACGAGCAGACTCGGGGTGGCTATGATGTTCACCATGACGCTACAGCGCAGCGGAAATCTCGCCTGTTGTTGCCGGGCCATCACCCTGAGGAGCCCGGCCGCGTAGCGCATCGTTTTTTGTGAATCACTGGCGCCCGTGAGCTCTGGCTCGCGGGCGTTTTTGCGTTTGTGACCTGAGAGGCCACTATGAAGAATCTGTCGAGAGATACTTGGGCGGTCATCGTCGCGTTGGTGCTGGCGGCGTTGGTGCGGGTCGGCGCCATCGGGCACGTGCCATGGTAGCGCCCACTGTCGCGCCGCCGGCGCCAGTGATATCGCGGACTTCTCCTTTCCGCGCCGTACCAGGCGTGGCGCTGCTCTTCGCGGTCGGATATGCGGGTAAGGTGATGGAGCATACGATCAATGCCGCCGCCAAGGCACACCACTGGACGATTCCCAATATCGAGTATGTGCTGTGGGCGATTGTGATCGGACTGGTGATCGGCAATGCCGTCAGACTGCCGGAGATTTTCCGGCCGGGAGTCGATACGTACGAGCTCTGGCTCAAGATCGGGATCGTGTTGCTCGGTGCGCGATTCGTGCTCGGCGACGTGCTGCGGCTCGGCACGGTGAGCCTGGTGCTGGTCATCATCGAGATCGTCATGGCGACCGTCATCATGATCGCGCTCGGCCGCTGGTTTGGGCTGCGGCCGAAGATGACGTCGCTGCTCGCCGTTGGGTCGGCGGTCTGCGGGGTGAGCGCGATCATCGCGACCCAGGGGGCGATCGGTGCCGACGATGAGGATGCGTCGGTCGCGATCACGGCGATTCTCCTGCTCGGCGGGCTCTCCCTCGTCGTCTTCCCACTCGTCGGACACGCGCTGCATCTGAGCGATCAGGCGTACGGACTGTGGGCGGGGCTCGGCGTCGATAACACGGCCGAGGCCACCGCCGCCGGAGTGCTCTACTCCGATACCGCAGGGAAGGTCGCGGTGCTGGCGAAAACCACCCGCAATGCCATGATCGGGTTCGTGGTCCTCGGGTACGCGGCCTACTGGGCGAGCCGGGGCGAAGCCCAGATCGTCGGCAACCGGGTGCGTTTCGTGTGGGACAAGTTCCCGAAGTTTGTGCTCGGCTTCTTGATCGTGTCGGTGTTGGCGACGGCACACGTGTTCACCGGCGAGCAACTGGTGTCGCTCGGCAATCTCTCGCGTTGGGCGTTTCTGCTCACGTTCGCTGGCGTGGGCCTCAAAACGAATGTGCGCGAACTCCGCACGCTGGGGCTCCGGCCATTTGCGGTCGGAGCACTCGGCGAGATCGCGATTGCCGTGTTGACACTTGGGCTGGTGGCCGGCGCGCAACGACTCGTCAACGTCTGACGAACTCGATCCGCCATCCAGCCGGTTGCCCTGGCGTCACTATGGCAACGAACGGCCCGGCCGGCCTCCGGCAAACCTCGCACGAGACAAATGGCCCGCTGGCGCGATGACGAGACTGGCTGCGGTGGCCACGTCCGCTTCAACTATCCAGAGGCCGTTCCCGTTGGACCGAAAGTGGGAGCCGGGCAACGACTCTCCATCACCGAGTACACCGGATCGTCGTGTCGCGCCCCGAGCCCTTTGACTTCGAGCCAAGTATGTTGCCAGATTATTTGGCTGAATCCTCTCCCGGCTGACGCGCTCCATCAAGGAGCATCGATCCTGACTTGGCAACGAAATACCCCGGCGTCGATGCGATCGAGAAACGGAGCAGCAATTGCGCTTCTGCCTCCTCCGGGATGATCTACCCAAACTTCGCGGCGATTACGTGAGCAGCCGGCTTGGCGTTCTCTGGCATGTGTGCGCGCTGGTCCTTGCAGCCGGCGGGCTCCAGCCGCTGGCCGCCCAGTCAGCCGCGGATTCTGTTCAAGCCGTCACGTTGGAAAAGGTCAAGGCGGTGATCGCCACTTACGAACCGGCGCGGGAGATCCGCTGGTATCGAGCGAGCAACCCGTTCGACCTCGACGGGTTCTATGACAAGGGACTCCACTGGGCATCGCGCTTGGAGATTTACATCACGGTCACGCGTCAATCCACGATCTGGTTGCGTGTGTACCCACAATATTATGGACATCACATCAACCTGAACCGGGTCCACGACCCGAACGGGTTGATGCAGCGGATGCTGCGGTTTTCGTACCACAATTTTTTCTTCTGGGGGCTCGACGACAATCTGGACGCCTTCGCGGGCTATCAGTTCACGCTGGAGTCGGGCTTTCCCGAGGAAGCGGTGAAGGAGGTGATCAAGAGCATTCCGTTGATCGACGGATCAGTCGGTGACCTCACCCCGTTCATCCTCCGGTAGACGCCCGCGCACGTCTTGAGCGTCCAAGTGTAATGAAGCGTTCCTCTCCTACAGAGTGATCCGGATCGGTTCGTGCGACCTGCCCACAACTATCTACTCAACCCGGAGCATCCCAGGTACGGCCAGATCGTCGTCTCGCCGCCCGAACCATTTGACTTCGACCCCCGATTGTTGCCGGATCGGGCCGCCGAGTCACGTCCAGCCAAATCGCCTTGAGAGACGGCGCTTCAATCCTTCAGTGACGACGAGATAACTTCCTCGCCAAAACGCGGCATCACCGCACAGGGCCACGGTCAGAGTGTTGAACGCGCTCAGTGTGTATTCGACGCGGTTTCTTCCGTTCCGTCCGACCAGTGACCCACGGGAACGTTGAACTCGATCACCGGTGCTGGATCCCAAGACACGAAAAAGGCAGGATCCCGAAATACGCCGTCGCGTGGAAGCTCAAACATCACATGGGCCAGATTATGGCCATCCCGATCGGTAAGGTACGCTTCCTTGGACATCATGTAGGCCATGGAACCCAACTCGGGAGCACCCAGCTCTTTCTTGGCCACTGCGGTCCTGATCGCATCGGTGATTTGGGCTTTAGAGGCGCCAGCCAGTGCCATCCCGGCCTCTTTCATGGCATACGGCATGAGGGACCGCGCGGCCGGCGGATTGTAGCAGATGGGGCTCCGATTTTTTGGATTCCAGAACTCGAGGTTGGTCAATGGCCCCGCAAACGCTCTGCCGACCAGGCAGACGTAACCATTCTTGCCTTGGACCGCGGTTTCGAAGTTCTTCTGTCCCAGCACCAGGACCTCCGCATCGCGTGATATCGACGCAGGGGCCGCGGTGCGTGCCATCGCGATTTCTGCATCACGGTCCATCCGGTATTGCTCGATCGGAGCCATGCTGGGATACGGCGATGTGGCGTCCTGCGCCTTTGTGTCCTGCGCATGGATCGGCCATGCGGCAGCCAGCACGGCGACCAGCACCACATTTACCCATACCATCGCGCTGACCGTGTTTCGGAGCATGGATTGTCTCCGGTCTGATGTTCGCTCGTGGCGCGCCCATCGTGGTGACGAGCGCCGCCTGGAAATGGGTGCTCCCGAACGCCGAGAAGGTTGGAATACGCCTTGAAGTCCCGCTGCCACGCACCGTAGCTGAGCACGAGCACGTGCGACAGGCTGTCGTCTTCGGGGCGCAACAGCCGGCCCAGGACGGCATGATGCGAACGCCCACCCCGGCGAGGGTGGGCGAAGTCGTGTCTAGCGTGGGAGTTGCCCTCTCCTGGGCTCGAACAAGGACTCTCCTGATCCAGAGGCTTGTATTTTCCCGAGGCTTGACTGGAGTTAGCAGTTTTGCTAACATACAAACATGCCGGCGCCGGTAAGGCCTCCTCTGAGACCACTCAAATGGGTCGGCGGGAGCAAGAAAAGCCTGGACGGTGTTCCGGAAGATGTGAAGGATGTATTCGGAGCAGCGCTGCTGGACGTCCAATATGGCGATACCCCGGCTGGCGCGAAGCCATTTGGAGAGGGTCTACCCCGCCAGATTTGGAAAATCGCCGAGGACTTCGACGGCAATACCTATCGAGCGGTGTATACGGCGGCGTTTCCCGAGGTCGTTTACGTACTCGACGTCTTCATGAAGAAATCGAAGTCTGGAATCGGCACGCCGAAAATGGACAAAGATCGTGTCCGTGAGCGGTTCAACGCCGCAAAGCGGGATTACGACGAAACCTACCGAAGGACTGGAGAGAGCTAATGGCGACTAAAGCCAAGCAGGTGAAAACCGCCGAGCCTATCGAGATAGAGACGGGCACCGGCAATGTCTTCGAAGATCTAGGGCTCCCGGATGCAGCAGGCCGGTTGGCCAAAGCCGAATTGGCGCGCGTGATCCGCAAGATCATCGCTGATAAGGGTTGGACGCAGCGGCGGACAGCCGAAGTGCTCGGCATCGCTCCTCCCGACATGTCGGACCTCGTCCGCGGCAAACTCGCGCGCTTCAGCCAGGAACGGCTCGAGCGTTTTCTTAACTCGCTGGACATGGATGTTCGTATCCAGGTTGGACCGAGACGCAAAGGAAAGAAACATGCGAGCGTGACGGTCGAACTCGTCGGTGCTTTCTAGGTGCACCGGACCGACGGCGATAGCCCCTAGTCGCGCTGCAGCATCTCAACACGCCGGACAGCGGAGGGCTTTCTCGCCGGGGCGCTTTGAATTGTCCCTCCTATTACACGGCCTCCACTGCGGCTCACGGCGACCGGGCAACCTCGATCGTGTGGGCAACGGCCAGGAGTTCCTGATAGCCCGCCTCGTCCCCGGTACTTCCCGTCATTAGGGCCGTGCGACCGTCCGCGAGAGGAAGGACGACGAGTATTACTCGTCGCCGCTGCATCCATTCGAAGCCGCCCGAGGCACGCCCGCGCTCGACAACAGCCTGTCGGCCGCCAATCTCCAGAGTATCCGCCTTCACGTTCTCGTACCGCGTGCAGTCCGCGCGACACCCGCGTGCATCACTGAAGTGGGATCCCTGGAGATCGATTAAGTGCATGTGCCGCGACCCTCCAGAATCCGCCACGGAGAGGCAGAGATCCCTCCAACCCGGGCGGTCTTGCAGCCGGGCATTTCGACTCCAGCATCCATAGGCGTTTCGTGCGCGGTAGTCACCGGGCAAACGAACGCGCAGTGCGCCGTCCGGTGTGACGACCGTGCGCCATGTTCGATGGCCTTGGGCCCAAGTCCGTTCCGATGTCGCCCCAAGAAGGCAGATCGCTAGAGCTGAGACGGCGCCCCACGAGTATTTCGACAATGGTCTGGCCTGGACTTTTGCTTCAGAGAAGGCTCGGACAACGACTGGGAATCCCGGCGCCTACGTGGCAAGAAGCTCGGCGCCTGAACCGAGAACCCGCCCAAAGAGGCCCCGTACCGCGCGGAGACTATCGGCATCCGGAACAGCGCGCTTTGGTAAGGCGAACGCGCAGGCGGGCCCCGTGAACATCAGAAAGAACTCTGGAGTCTCAATCACACGTGTGATCCCCGACCACTGGATCTTTAGGTTGGTGGTTACGCAGTGCGCTTCGACGCCATCCGCAGTGACCACGCGCACCTGATCGTGGGGGATACAGCGCTGATGATCGCGCGCATAGGCGCGAGCGCTGAGATACGGAAAACCCCAGCGGATCAGAACGAACCAGAACGCGATCAGCACCACATAGGGCAAAGACCCTGAAGCAACGCGCGACAACGGAACAGGAGATGCCGCCAATGCCGCCGCCTCGGCGACAACGATAAAGACGACCCCAACCGGAAGCAGCCGCCGGTACCAAGCGCGCCGCCAGACCACGCGCCGCACGGCCTTGAATAGTCGCCGATGCTCCGCCGCATTCCAGAGAAATCGAAACTCTAGCCGGTCCGGCACAGGAGTGACGATCGGGGGTGTCGGTCGCGTCGTCATATCTCTCGGTTCTCGAGCATGACAGCACACCTCATAGGTTTGGCTCTTTGTCAGCCGCCTCAACGGTATGCATGGTGCGCAAGGCTTGCCAGGAGATCGATCAGACTACGTGCGCCGGTGTAACGGGGACGATTCTCGATGTCATACGAGCTACACTAATCGCCCCGCCTCGGCGCAAAGCAAGCGGCGCTATTTCAGGAAACCGAAGCAGCGCCGCGAGTTATCTCAGTTGCCCCTCCTGGGCTCGAACCAGGACTCTCCTGATCCCGAGTCAGGTCCCGGAAGAGGCGTTCACCGACAATAGGTCCGTTTCAAAATCGCTCGGATTCACGCCGGTGACATACCACCGGCGCGTCGCGGCACGCGCCGCACCGGAGCAAACTGACTCATTGTGTTCAGCGTGTTCCACGCGGTTACATAGCGAATCTTTGTGTTACAGCGGACCGCTCCGTCTGCGCACCAAGCAACGCCGGCGTGTTAGGGGCGAGCGGTCACCGCGCCGATGTAACACCGTGATTCTCTGTGTCACTTCAAACCCGGAGACCGCGGCTCACAGGGCGTGTGGTCCGACTGTCCTGGCTGAAGTCGCACGGAGTGTTTTCCCTCGCGTCCCTCGACCCGGAGCGGCCTCGCCGGTATTGTAGTGGACCTTTATCCGGTGTCGGCTATGCGTCTGCCCGCGCGCCCGTTGTGCCTGGCTCTCAGCATCGCAGCCGCTGCCGTTGCAGCCTGTAGCGTTCCCACCGGCCCGCATTCGGGCGCACTCGCGGTCCTCATCAGCGCACCCAACGGCGTCGTGCCAGCCGTATCGGTGCACGGTCCCGGGGGATTCACGAAATCACTGACTGCGTCGGCCACGCTGCCCGGTCTCGCTACCGGCACGTACACAGTCACGGCCGCGCCAGTGACGATTGCCGACTCAATCGCCGGATCGATCTTCGTGGGGACAATCTCCGGTACCCCGGTATCTGTCGTCCGGTCGAAGACTCCGGACACGGTGGTGGTTTCGTATGGCCTCCGGCCCGGCACTGGCGCGTTGTGGGTCGCCACCTTCGGCGGATTTTCATCCATCGCTGAATACTTGTCTGAGCAGCTCGGCAAGCAGCAGACGGACCTTCCGGCGACGAGCGTCGCGGCGCAGGGTGTATTCGGCGCCACGTTCGATGCGGCGGGCAATTTGTGGGTGCCACTATTCACGAGTAATGCAGTCGAGGAGTTTACGGCCGCTCAGTTGAGCGCGGCAAATGGTTCATCAACTCCGCCGTCACCTGCGGTCACGCTGATTGCCAACGCCGGATCGTTGAACTCGCCCGCGGCACTGGCCTTTGATGCAAACGGGAATCTCTGGGTGACGAACGTCGCCATGGGCGCGAATACCGTCGTCGAATACTCGGCGAGCCAAATCCTGACGGATGGCAGTCCGATTCCAGCCGTGACGATCGGATCCGCAAGCGGATCGCTGAATCAACCCTTCGGCATCGCATTCGACGCCGGCGGCAACCTGTGGATCGGTAACGACGACGGACAATCGACGGTGGTGGAATTCACGGCCAGTCAATTGGCCCAATCCGGCACGCCGGTTCCCGTCGTCACGATTACGCCAGCCCCGGCGGTTTTTCTTGAGCCGCAGGGTATGGCCTTCGACTCACACGGTGGTCTTTGGATCGCGAGTGGCTTCACGAATACGATCGTCGAGTTGTCGGCGAGCCAGCTCACAACGACCAGCGCTCCGGACCCCGCCGTCTTCTTGACCGCGTCGAGTGGCTCGCTCGATGACCCGGCAGGCGTGGCGTTCGACAATAGCGGCGACCTGTGGGTCTCCAACTTTCAGGGCAATGCATCGATAGTCGAGTTCAGCAAGGGTCAGTTAGCATCGAGCGGACATCCCCAGCCGACGGTCCGTGTTTCATCACTCAATGGACCCATCGGAATAGCCTTCAACCCGCACGCCGCAAGTCTCCCCCTGAAGCCATAGCCCAATCGATCTCGATGTCACGACCTGGAGCAGACCCGGCTGTCTCGTTGTGCGCCTCAACGCTGTGGCTCGCTCTCCTCATCGCTTCCGCGATTCCGGCCGGTATCCCCTCGGCCGATGCTCAGACGCCACACGCCGCGCCGCACCCCGTCGTTCAATTGGTTCGGAGCGACACCATTTACCGTCTGGCCGTCGACAGCACGGAATACCCGGATCACGGCTCGATTCTGCTGCTGGATGACGTGGTGGTCACCGTCCAGACCGACGGGCGAAAAACCGTCACGCGGCACCAGATCATTCAGGTACTGCGACACAAGGGAGCCGAGTCCCTCCAGGAACGGAGGATCGAATACGATCCCGATCACCAGCACGCGACATTGGGCTGGACCCGCGTCTTGAAGACGGACGGAACGACGATCAGCGACAAACCATCGCTCGTGCAGGAATCGGACGTCGCGGCGTCAGTCACCACTCAGGCGCACGCCCGCCGTAAAATCATTCGGATGTCACTGAGCGGGGTCGCGCCCGGGACACTGATCGATGGAAGTTGGACCGTTGATGACTGGAAACCGTACCGGCCCGGCGACTTTTATTTCAGGTGGCGCCTCGCGACGCAGACATCGGTTCGGCGGGGACGCCTGGTCATCGATGCGCCGAAGGATATGGCGCTCCACATGGTCGAGCATCACCTCGACTTCGAACGGCGCGATACGGTCATCGGCCTGCGCCAGGTCCATCAGTGGACGAAACAGCAGGTGCGATGGAAGAGACAGGAGTTGTACGCGCCACCGCTCGATTCGACGGACGCTGCCGTCGGTGTGGATGCGGCCGCAGCCGGAACCTGGCGCGACGTAGGGGTCTGGTTCGCGGATCTCGCCGCGGATCGGCTTCGCCCGGACAAGGCGATACAGGACACGGTTCGCGGCGTCGTCGCCCGCGCCACGACACTGTCTGACTCGGTCCACGCCGTCTATCGATGGGTGGCCCAGGACATTCGCTACGTCGCGGCCAACCTCGGATCGGACGGATATCGGCCCCGGTTCCCCGATAGCGTGCTTGCCGCCGGAATGGGCGACTCCAAGGATAAGGCGACGCTGCTCATCGATGCGTTGGGCGTGATCGGGGTCCAGGCATTCCCCGTGTTGACCAGTGTGATCGATTCCCCGGATTCGACGCTGCCGACTATCCGCGCGTTCGACCACGAGCTGATCGCCATAAAGAGGCCCTCAGGGTATCAATACGTCGATCCGACGTCGGCGTTCTATCGCCTTGAAAGCCTCGCCGAACCCGACGCGGGCAAATTCGCACTGGTCCTCGGCCACGACGGCCACGTCGAGGACGTGACGACGCCAACCGATTCAGCCGACTCGAGCCGAATGGTGGTCACTCTCACTGGAGAGCTCACCGGCGATGGGACGTTTTCCGGCAGGGTCGTAGTGAGCGGACACGGTAGGTCCGAGGCCTTGCTACGCGCGATCGTCAGCGCGGCTGAGGACTCCGCACAGCGTAACGCATTGCTTCGATCCTTCGTGTCCACCACCATACCGGATGTGAAGATCGACAGCGTGGTGCTATTCGACAGCAAGGACTTCAAGGCAGTGCCGGTCGTGTCGTTCGTCATCCGCGATGCGCATCCAACGCAACGGCAGGCCGACGTGGACATTCTGCCTCATTTCGACGCCTCCGCGACCTTCACGCAAATGGCCAATGGTGTCGCAGCCCCATATCGAAGTCAACCGATTGATGCCGCGCGCATTCTACCATCGTTGACTTTCGTCGACGAGACACACATCGCTCTGCCGCCTGGCTGGAAGGCCAGGCTCCCACCCTCGGTCTCCGCGTCGAGTGTCTTCGGTGCCTTCGACATCACATATCAACAGAACGGTCGCTCTCTCGACATCGTACGCCGAGCGACCGGCGGGCACGGTCTCTTTCCAAAAAACCGCTTCCCTGATGTCATTGCGTGGTTACGCGAATGCGCCAAGGATCATGCACCGGTTATCGTGATCGATCACGGGCTCCCGGCACCCGGCTCGCGCGGCGAAAGATAGGCCGCGCCGGCCGATAATTGACGTCTATTCCACACTCTTGTGATGATGAAACTCACCGGCGCCCGACGCCTCGCACCGATCGTTCTTGCGGTTCTCGCCCCCGCTGCCGCGTCGGGCCAGTCGGGGTTGTACACGGGCCCCGCCGATACCGTGTTTACTGCAGTGAGAAACCCCTATCGCTTGTATTGGGTCAGCCGCCATGACACTACTTGGGCCGCGATTTCGGCCTATTCGATCGCCGCACAGCGCTGGGTCGGCGATCGTTCCGGGTTCATGGTGCAGCTCACGGATAACCAGCTCAACGTCGGTCGGCGGATCCACCGGGACAGCGTCCACGTTGACACCCGCGGTCGCGCCACGAAGCCAAACCCAGTTACTCATAAGCCCGAGCCGACTGAATTCTCGCTGCGACTCTCTCCGGCACACACACGTCTCACGCCCGGCACAACATGGTCCGATACTCTGGTCGCGGGCTTCACAGGGGGTGGCGGACCAGGGAGCGCACCGCACGCGTACGACATTACTCGCATTTTTCGCGTCACCCGTCGGCTGGATACCTTGGGCGCGCACATGGTGGAGATCGTAGGCGACGGCACTGCTCATAATAGTGATGCGTCGTGGGCCGACTCGGCCGCGGGCTCGTATAGTTGGTACGACGTCACGGGTTCCATCCACGAGAGCTATCTCTACGATCCGGCCGCTGGCAGGGTGCTCGTGCACCGTGCGCAATTCGACCTGCGGGGCCGCGGTGGCCGCCCAACCGCGACCGGCACTGACACCGCGGATGCAGCGGGTCTTGTCGCCACGGACGACGTGTGGGCGATTTCGACCGCTCAAGCTCGCCTCGCACTCCGTCCGCTTCCGGGTGCCGACACCAGCTACACGTTCACGATTGCCGATAACGCCGTCAGCGGCGTGCTATTCGTGCACACCGAGCATTTCACGTCGGCCTCGTGCGGATCGACAATCGAGTCCGGATTTGCCCGCAACGATGGTCTGGTCGGTACGATCCACGCGACGTACCTCGGCAACCGGGTTGCCACATACGAGGCTTTGTGGTCGGACTCGACCCTCCGCCCGCTCCACCATCGTGTCACCGCTTACGGGGATAGGGTCTCGCTTCGTGCCGACGCCACGCTCGATACGCTCCCGCTGGCCGCAACTGACACCACGATGCTCGCCCCCCGGCACCTCTGGGCGGTTGCAGACTATGGCATGCCTGAGTTCCTATCGCCCCTGATCCATTCGGTTGGGGCCGATACGACGCCCCACTCTATCGCCATTTTTCGCCCAACGCCCCGGCACTGGGACCTCGGCACTCTTCGAGTAAAGCGCATCACAAACGGCGATGCGCCCGCTCTCCTCGCTACTGTGACGGACGCTCGCGACAAAAATCCAATGATTCTCATCGTCGCCCCTGATGGGACGCTCCTCTACGGTGAGAACTCTGGCCCAACGGGCGCTCGCAGGGCGCCAAAGGCAGGCTCGGCGCGCAACGCCGAATTCCTCGCCATCCGGCGACAACTCGGACAGCGAAAATGAGCGACAGGACGGTTACAAATGAGGGGATTGCGGCCCGTTTGCCGGCCCATCGGATTCGGTATCACCGCGTCTGGTACCTCGTGTAGACGTAGTCCTTGGTCTTCACGATGGTGTGACACGCGAGTCCGCACTTGGCGTCGTGCGCCTGCGGCGGGCTATCCGCCGTTGTCCCAGGCTGGAACGTCTTGGACGCGGCGTCAAACTCGAACTCCGCATATCCCCAACCGCCCTCCGGGAATCGCTTGGCGTCCTTCACCATGAAATCGACGTCATGCTGGGTCGTGGGCACCACCGGCTGGCCGGGCTCTGAGTCGTTCACTTCTGTGTTCCAATGGATCTTCGCAAACTTGGCCCCGTCGGGGAACGGTTTGCCGTTTCCGGGAATACCACTCTTATACGCGGCGATCAGCGTCGGATTCCCGAGGATGACCGCAAGCTTGTCGCCGTTATGACTGACCGCAACGGTCTCCCACGCTTCGTATCCCTCGAACTCGGCGAACGCCAGACCATTCGGCACCTGGAGCGCGTACTTGGCATCGCGCGGACCCTCGTCATGAGGAGCCCTCGCCTGGCAACCCATAACGGCGAACGCTACCGCGATGCCCACGCTGCTCAGCATGACTGGTCGTCTCATCGCCGCGACTCCAGTTTGCGGTCGGCCAATTGTGCGGACGGTGAGCGTCTCCGCCGCATCGCAGGTATTCATGGCAGAATGTGATATCGCCCCTTGGCTAGCGCCAGGGCAGCGAGATCACTGAGTCACAGGTTACCCTGGGAGGCGCGCTCCTGGCCAACTAGGTAGCAGCGCCGACCGTGCGGCGCGCGATGCGCCACCCGCTGTCCGTGCGTACCACATGCTGCGTGATGGCGGCCACACCGATCACTATCGCGGGCGCTCCCGCCGTTGCGTTGGGTGCGACGATCAAGAGCGTAGACGACGCCTGATGGTAGACATCGCGCAACTTCAGGCAGCGCGCGGCCATTCCCGTTGGCCGTCTAGGGCAAGGTATTCCGACGTATCACGCTAACTGTCGACCCCTTGGCCACACCAATCGGGTTGGTCTCGATCCAACCGGCTACAAGCATCCGATAATCGAGAAAGGGCAGCTGTCTCTGATCTAAACCGTTCTCTCTATATGCTCTCGGCAATTCCTCCCAGAAGGACAGGAATCGCTTCTCGATCATCGCACCGCCTTTCATCGACTTACTCGGTCTCGCGCCCCGAAGCCAATCACGAACTGCGGCGATCGCAGGGGCGGCAAGATTGCCATGGGCACGAATGTCCTGCCCAGCAATATCGGAGCAAAATCTCTGATACCGAAATCGGTCCCGATCTAGAATGACACATGATTTCCGCCGCTGGACGCGTCCCCCGTATCGTTTCGCTCCAAGAAACAATCCCAGCTCGAGCGGCATGTTGAATCTGGGTAAGCCTCTGGTTAGCGCGACGCGCGACAAATCGTGAACCCCAAGGGGACATTGGCGGATGATCCGATAGAGCGTCTCCATCCGGACAACACTTCCGTCGCCCACCTCCAGACTGCACCGTGAAACAAAGCCGCACTCGTGAATGGTGAACACGAGTGCACGAAACAAACTCTCGTATTGTCTGTCGAAGGGAACGTTTATGAATACACCTTCGACTCGAGCCGCCACGCGTTCCTCAGGTTATCGTTTCTTTTTGGCTTCGGTTTTCGCCGCCCGCCCCTTCCTTCCCTTCGCACCCACGGAACCGCGCAGGGATTTCCTTGGCCCCGGGCCAAAATGGCCCAGATACCGTTCCCTATTCGCGTCACTGTAGACCGACGTCATGTCGCGTGGACGAGCGGCCTTCGCTGCTTCCATAGCCTTCCGGGCAGCCGCTAGAGTCAGAGTCCCGGGCCCCGCAACTACGTGCACCTCGTTGCGCATAGCGCCTCCTTGGCTCAACCCACAGTATACCGCCTCGTCCCGCTCAGACGCATCCTTCCATCGCACGACATCGTTTTGCTGTCGCAACGATGCTGTCAATACCGGCTGAAAATGTCCCAGCTTGTACCGGGTGAAAATGTCCCAGGTTTGGGAGGTGCGCTCTAGGCGGAGACCTGGTCCTCCTGGCGGCGGGGCCGGCGGTCGGTGGTGGT